>OKWQ01000476.1_pt1 | contig 11895 bp, 8 predicted proteins | sample 1607071 | NCBI WGS metagenome assembly OKWQ01 (sample SAMN07501039, study PRJEB24779) | human gut metagenome
AAAATTATAAATTTACAAATTAAATATAATATCAGAAAAATTTGTAGCAGAAAACATTAACTATAAAGGTGGTGTTACAAGCAAACACATGGAAAAAAGAAAAAATGAAATATTAATTTGGAGGGAACATTGAAATTGAGCCGTAGAATTTAATAATTGATGGAGTAAAATTGGCGTAAAGAAGTTTTTACTGTTTAAGCTAACAGCGAGTTTAAAAACTTTAGCCAATTTTACGGAATCAATTATATAAATTCTAGGTGAAAATTTCACAGTTTCCGGAAAATAAATATTTCATTTTTCGCTTCCACGTGGTGTGTTATATCATTAATTTTTCGGCTCCACGTGACGAACAATATTATTCAATTACATTAGTAATTAACAGTATAATTTACCGATAATTAGATATTTTATATATTGACTTATAAAAAATTCAATGCTAGAATACATAGTGTGCTATGTAATGAGGAGGATGAAAAATGAGAAACTTTGATCCAAAAGAACATGTAGGTCTGTTAGTAAAATTTATAAATGGAAGAGTTAACACTAAAATTAATAAAAACCTTGCAGAATTTAATCTAACAGGTGTACAACATGAGATTTTATGCTTCATAAATAGAAATGAGCATGAAAGAGATGTGTTTCAAAAGGATATAGAGAAATGTTTAAAATTGACTAATCCTACTGTAACAGGCATAGTAAAAAGATTAGAAGAAAAAGAAATGATAGTTAGATGTCCAAGTAGCGATGATGCTAGATATAAATGCCTTCATGTAACAGAAAAAGGAAAAGAGGTTATATGCAAAAGCTTTAAATTTGGAGCAGAGAATATAGAAAAGCAATTAGTTAAAGGCATGAGCGATGAAGAAGTAAAAATGTTAAAAGACTTATTATATAGAGCGCTAAGAAATATGGAGGAGTAATCCTCTTATTTTTAATTTAAATACATAGTTACCTATGTATTGTTAAAATTTAATTAAATTTGTTAAGGAGCATAAAATTTGATGTACAAAATATAGATTTGTAACATCAAAAAGTGTTTATATAAAAATAAAAAAATCGATGTACAAGAAAGTATATTGAATGAAAAGGAGAGGTGAATTATGATAAAAAAATTAGCTCCATATATGAAAAAATATAAAACTCCACTAATTTTAGGTGTTTTATGTGCAGCATTAGAGTCTATTTTTGAATTATTAATACCATTAGTAATGGCACAAATAGTTGACGTTGGTATTTCCACAGGAGATACAGGCTATACAATAAAAATGGGATTATTAATGGTTGTTATGGCAGCTATATCATTAAGCTTTGGTATGGGGTTATCAAAATTTTCAGCTATAGCAGGTCAAGGCTTTGGTACAGAACTTAGACAAGCAGAATATGAAAAAATTCAAACTTATTCTTTCAAGAATATTGAAAAGTTTAGTACTGCATCATTAATTACAAGATTAACTACAGATATTACAATGATACAAAACTCATTAACAATGGGAATAAAGCTTTTAGTTAGGGCACCTATGATGCTTATAGTGGCTTGTAGTATTTCAGTTACAATTAGTTCTAAATTAGCGATGATATTCTTAGTATCTATGCCAGTTCTTACTATCGCAATTGGTCTTATAATAAAGAATGTTAAGCCAAAATTTGAAGCAATGCAAAAGAAGATTGATAACTTAAATACTACAGTACAAGAAAACTTAATTGGTATAAGAGTTGTTAAATCTTTTGTTAGACGTAGTAAGGAAAGAGAAAAATTTAAAGCAAGTAATGATGATTTATTACAAGCTTCAGAAGGTGCATTTGGTATAGTTGTTTTAAACATGCCAGTTATGCAAGTTGTTATTTTTTCTAGTGTTATAGGTATTCTTTGGTTTGGTGGTAACATGGTTAATGCAGGTACATTAACAGTTGGTAAGCTTACAAGCTTTATGACTTATTCTTTCCAAATTTTAATGTCTCTTATGATGCTTTCAATGGTTCTTATGATGATGTCAAGAGCAGTTGCATCAGCACAACGTATAATTGAAGTTTTAGAAGAAGAACCAGATATTAAAGATCCAGTTAATCCAGTAACAGAAGTTAGAGATGGAGAAATTGAATTCAGAAATGTTAACTTCAAGTATGAAGATGATAGTGATGAAAATAATTTAGAAGGAATCAATATCAAAATAAAAGCTGGTGAAACTATTGGTATAATTGGTAGCACAGGTTCAGGTAAGTCAAGCTTGGTTCAACTTATACCAAGACTTTATGATGCAACTGAAGGTGAAGTTTTTGTTGGTGGAGTTAATGTTAAGAATTATCACATAGAAACTTTAAGAAATGAAGTTGCTATGGTACTTCAAAAGAATACATTATTCTCAGGAACTATTAAGGAAAACCTTATGTGGGGTAATGAAAATGCCACTGATGCAGAAATTGAAGCAGCAGCAGCCTCAGCATGTGTTGATGAATTTATTGACAGGCTTCCAGGAAGATATGATATGCACTTAGAACAAGGTGGAGTTAACGTATCTGGTGGACAAAAACAAAGACTTTGTATAGCAAGAGCTATATTAAAGCAACCTAAGGTATTAATCTTAGATGACAGTACAAGTGCTGTTGATACAGCAACTGATGCTAAGATTAGAAAAGCATTTGCAGAAGATTTAAAAGATACTACTAAGATAATAATTGCACAAAGAGTTAATTCTGTAGCTACTGCAGATAAGATTATCGTTATGGATGATGGTAAGATAAGTGCAATGGGAACTCATGATGAGTTAATGGAAAGTAGTGAAATTTATAAAGATGTATACAAATCTCAACAGGAAGGGGTGGGTTTACGTGAATAAGGATAAGAATAATATGCCTCAAGGACAAGCTGAGCCAGGTAAAGGTGGTAAAAAGCCAGGGCCTCCAAAACCTAAAAATATGAAAAAGACATTAAGAACATTAATGAGTTACTTAGGTGAGTATAAATTACAACTAGCTATAGTAATGGTATTAATAATTGTAAATTCATTTGCAATGATAGCAGGGTCATATTTCTTAAAACCATTAGTAAATAATTATATATTACCAGGTGACTTTGCAGGACTTGCTAAGATGTTAGTATTATTAGGAACAATCTTTGGATTAGGTGCAATTGCTGCTTATGGATATGCAAGATTAATGGTTCATGTTGCACAAAATACTATTAGTAATATAAGAACAGATTTATTTAATAAAATGCAAGAACTTCCTATTAAGTACTTTGATAGAAATACTCATGGGGACTTAATGAGTTTATATACTAATGATATAGATAATATCAGTGAAGCTTTAAATAACAGTTTTACAAATATATTAGCTTCAGGACTTACATTTGTGGGATGATAATAATGATGGCTGTTTTAAGTCCAATGCTAATTATAATAACAATAACATTCTTAGCAATAATGATATTTGTTATAAGTAAAGTTGGTGCTAAGAGTAAGTATTACTTTGGAATGCAACAAAAGCAAATTGGTAAGTTAAATGGTTATGTTGAAGAAATGATAGAAGGACAAAAGGTAATTAAAGTATTCTGTCATGAAGATGAGGCAATTGAAGACTTTAGAAAGCATAATGAAGAGTTAAGAAAAGCTTCAACAGGAGCACAAACATTTGGTGGATATATGATGCCAATGCTTGGTAACCTTTCTCATATGAATTATGCAGTAACATGTTGTGTTGGTGGATTGCTTACAATTTCAGGGATATTTGACCTTGGTTCATTAGTTTCATATTTACAATATACTAAGCAAGTAGCTAACCCAATTGCTCAAGTTTCTCAACAAGTAAATGTTATTTTAGCAGCATTAGCAGGGGCTGAAAGAATATTTACAGCTTTAGATGAAGAAGTTGAGGTTGATGAAGGTAAAGTTACTTTAACAAGAGTTGAAGTTAAAGAAGATGGTAAATTAGTTGAAACTGATAAGTATACAGGTCACTGGGCTTGGAAGGTGCCGGCATCAGTAGTAAGAAAAATGAGAGATGCAGAAAATTATGATTTGATTTCAGAAATGGCAGCAACGTCTATAAAATCAGGAGATTCTCAATTAGAGTCAGCAACTACATTAACTGATGAACAAGTATTAGTAGAGCTTACTGGAGATGTTAGATTCAAGAATGTTGTCTTTGGATACAATGAAGAAAAGACAGTATTAAAGGATATTAGTTTATTTGCAAAACCAGGACAAAAAATTGCTTTTGTTGGATCAACAGGAGCTGGTAAAACTACAATTACTAACTTAATAAATAGATTCTATGAAATCAATTCAGGTACAATTACTTATGATGGAATAGATGTTAAGGATATTAAGAAGGATGATTTAAGAAGGTCACTTGGAATAGTTCTTCAAGATACTCACTTATTTACTGGTACAATAGCTGATAATATTAGATACGGTAACTTACATGCAACTGATGAAGAAGTTAAAGCAGCAGCTAAGCTTGCAAATGCTCATACATTTATTAAGCATTTACCACATGGATATGACACAGTTATTACTGGTGATGGTGAAGGATTATCTCAAGGACAAAGACAATTACTTGCAATTGCAAGAGCTGCAATTGCTAATCCACCAGTTTTAATAATGGATGAAGCAACAAGTTCAATTGATACAAGAACTGAAAAACTTATTGCAGAAGGTATGGATAAGCTTATGGAAGGAAGAACTGTTTTTGTAATTGCGCATAGACTTTCTACTATTAAGAACTCTCATGCAATAATGGTTCTTGAGCAAGGTGAAATAATTGAAAGAGGAAATCATGATTCTTTATTAGAAGAAAAGGGAAGATACTATCAATTATATACTGGTAAAGCAGAATTAGATTAGACAAAATTCGGGCTGCCTCCGGGGAAAAACCATATAATGGTTGTTCCCCGGAGGCAGCCCCATATTTTGTAAAAAGTTCTTAAGAGAAAAGGAAGAATAAGCCTTTCTCTTAGGAACTTTTTTAATTTTACTAATTACCACTAGAATTAGGGGCTTAATAAGTTTCAGATTCAGAGTTGGAATCACCACCAGATCCAGAACCACTGCCAGAACCAGAACCATTGCTAGATCCAGAGTCACCGCCAGAACCAGAACCACTGCCAGAACCAGAACCATTGCCAGATCCAGAGTCACCGCCAGATCCAGAACCACTGCCAGAACCAGAGTCACCGCCAGAACCAGAACCACTGCCAGAACCAGAGTCACCGCCAGATCCAGAGTCACCGCCAGAACCAGAACCATTGCCAGAACCAGAGTCACCGCCAGAACCAGAACCACCGCCAGAGTTAGAGTCACCACCAGAGCCAGAACCACTGCCAGAGCCAGAGTCACCACCAGAACCAGAACCACTGCCAGAACCAGAACCACTGCCAGAACCAGAACCACTGCCAGAACCAGAACCATTGCCAGAGCCAGAGTCATCGCCAGAACCAGAACCACTACCAGAACCAGAATCACTACCAGAACCAGAACCACTACCAGATCCAGAACCACTACCAGAGCTAGAATCACCGCCAGAGTTAGAGCTACCACTAGAAGTAGAACCACTACCAGGTTTAGAATTAGGTTTACTTTGGGTTGAGCTATTTACATCATCATCATCATCATCATAACTATTATATTGTGAATCAGTATCAGTATCAAAATCAGTATCAGTATATTCATCTTCATAATCAGCACTATTAATATTTTCGATTTTTGGTACATCTTCAACTATAACTTCCTCATCTGGAATATATGCTTCAATTTCTTCATCCAATATAGGGGACTTTTCTTTAAGAGAAAGAGAATTGTTAGTAGCTGAATTTGCTTGGATAACATTAATTGCAAAAATTAAAATAATAGCAACTAACAAAAAAACAATATAAATGTTTTGAAACTTTTTCGACTTAAAATTCATAATTTGACTTCTCCTCGTATGATAAATAATTACTTTACATTAAATAATATTCTATAAATTGAAAAAAAATCCTTTAAAAATTTAAAAATGATTACTTGTTTTCATTATAAATAAACCTTTCTATGAAAATAAAGTAAAAAATGGTATAATTATATGGGAGAATGTAGTTTTGTGGAGGGAAAATTATGGGGATAAAAATAAATGGGAAAAAAAGAATAATAATTGGAGTAACCATAGGTATTGCTTTAACTATAATTGCCACACTTGGAATTGGTATAATTAAAGTAGTGAATGCTAATAAAATAACTACTTCAATAGAATTAGGAAAAAAATATCTAAAAGAACAAGAGTATGATAAAGCACAAGAAGAACTTTTAAAGGTAACACTAATAGAAAGTGATAATGAAGAAGCGTTAGATTTAATAGAATTAACAAAATGCTATATAGAATTAGAAAATCTATATCAAAACAAAGAATATATTTTAGCATCGGAATTAATTGCTAAAATTAAAGGAAATAAATATTTAGAATATATTGAGCAAAAAGTAAATGAATTTTCAAGTGTAGTTGAAGAAAAGATATCTATAATAAATGAAATAAATAATATAGATGGTCAGATTGATACATTAATAAGTGAGAATAAATATGAAGAAGCTATTAGTTTAATTAATAATTATTTAGGACAAGATATAACAGAAGAATATTTTAATAAATTAAACACTTTAATGAGTAAAGTTAATAATTCTAAAAGCTCTTATGAGGAAGAAGTAAAAAGAATAGCAGCAGAGGAAGAAGAGAAAAGGTTAGAAGAAGAAAGAAAAAAGCAAGAAGAACTTGCTAATCAACAAGAGATGAATAAGCAAGAAGAAAGTATTACTAATAGTGAAAGTGTAAATACAGGTTCTAATACAGTCAATAAAGAGATATATCAATTAGAGGCTGTGGATATGGCATTAGAAGTAGTTAGAAAGAATCACCCTGGATATGGGCCACATTATTTTGAGAGAGGACTTGTTAGTGAAGGAGAAATGAGATGGGCATTTATATTTCTTAAGCTTGAAGATCCAAATGCCACAAGTGTAGAAGATAGTAATATAATTGGAAAAGTTGGATATACGGTAAATGTTAAGACTGGTGAAGTAAAGCAAGAAGATTGGTTAGTAAATTAGAATTTGATTGGGGCTGCCTCCGGGGAAGATCCATTATATGGATCTTCCCCGGAGGCAGTCCCATATTTTGGTTAATCAATATTTCGCATTCCTAAGCAGAATTCTTGTATTATTAAATGAAAAAGTATATAATAAGTAAGTTAAGTGAGACTCCAAATTTTAATTTGGTTAGTCGAACTTACTCAGCGACTGAAAGGAGTCGAGTTTCCTTTAAATTAAGATTCTAAATTTTAATTTAGCAAATCGAAGTTACTCAACGACTGAAAGGTAGTTGAGTTACATTTAATAAAGAAGTAAATTTAATTTATATATAAATAATTTTTTAGGAGGACATAACATTGGCTGATTACATAAATGAGATAAAAAAGAGAAGAACCTTTGCAATTATTTCTCACCCTGATGCTGGTAAAACAACATTAACAGAAAAGTTCCTATTATACGGAGGAGCAATAAGACTTGCAGGTTCAGTAAAAGCAAGAAAAGCATCAACACATGCTGTTTCAGACTGGATGGAAATAGAAAAGCAAAGAGGTATTTCTGTTACTTCATCTGTTATGCAATTTAACTATGGAGGACACTGCATAAACATTCTAGATACTCCAGGACACCAAGACTTCTCAGAAGATACATATAGAACACTTATGGCTGCTGACTCTGCTGTAATGGTAGTTGACGCTGCTAAAGGGGTGGAAGATCAAACAAGAAAGCTATTCCATGTTTGTTCATTAAGAGAAATGCCAATATTCACATTCATCAATAAGATGGATAGAGAAGCTCAAGATCCATTTGGGTTATTAGAAGATATTGAAGCAGAACTTGGAATCAAAACATATCCAATGAATTGGCCAATAGGTTCTGGTAAAGACTTCAAAGGTGTTTATGATAGACAAAATCAAAGAATTATAGCATTTAACGGTGGAAATCATGGTTCTACAGAGGTTGAAGCTATTGAAGGTTCAGTTGATGATGAAAAGTTCAGAGAAATATTAGGTGAAGCACTACATGAAAAGTTAATGGAAGATATTGAACTTCTTGATATTGCTGGTGATGAACTTGATATGGAAAAGGTTAGACTAGGAGAATTAACTCCAGTATTCTTTGGATCAGCTTTAACAAACTTTGGTGTTGAGCCATTCCTAGAACATTTCTTACAAATGACTACATCACCACTTGCTAGAAACTCAAATATTGGAGAAATTGATCCATTTGATGATAAATTCTCTGCATTTGTATTTAAGATTCAAGCAAATATGAACAAAGCTCATAGAGATAGAATTGCTTTCATGAGAATTTGTTCAGGTAAGTTTACTAAAGGTGAAGAAGTATTCCACATGCAAGGTGGAAAGAAACTTAAGCTAGCTCAACCTCAACAATTCATGGCTGAAAACAGAGAAATTGTTGAAGAAGCATATGCAGGAGATATTATTGGGGTATTCGATCCAGGTATATTCTCAATAGGAGACACTTTATGTTCACCATCTAAAAAGTTTAGATTTGAGGGAATTCCAACATTTGCTCCTGAACATTTTGCAAGAGTTAGACCAGTTGACACTATGAAGAGAAAACAATTCGTAAAAGGTGTTACTCAAATAGCTCAAGAAGGTGCTATCCAAGTATTCAAAGAAAACCATGTTGGTATGGAAGAAATAATTGTAGGTGTTGTAGGGGTACTTCAATTTGAAGTTCTTGAATACAGACTTAAGAATGAATACAATGTTGATATCAAGATGGATAGACTTGCATTTAGATATGTAAGATGGATTGAAAGCTATGATGGAGATATTGAAAGATTAAACTTAACATCTGATGCTAAGAAAGTTAAAGACTTTAAAGATAGAGACTTAATAATATTCCAAAATGACTGGGGAATTAACTGGGCACTTGACCATAACAAAGGGTTAGTTCTTTCTGGTGTAGGTAAAGACGAAGAGTAATTAACTAAAATAATAGTTAACTAATAAAATAACATAAGAAAATTAAGACTTAATTATATAAGTTAAAATAAAAGGCATGTAGTAAAATTAAAGTTAATGTAATCTATTTATATAGTATTGTTGAAATAATAAAATTAATAGATATAGATAGGATATATTAAATTTATTACTACATGCTTTTTTATATTATGAAATAATTTATTTTTACTTAAATAAACAAATAAAACCATAATTATATTACAAAGCAATATAATATAATACAAAATAAGTAAAAACATGGTATAATAACTGTTGGAAAAAATTAATTTAATTGTATTATATATGTTTGGGAGGTTATTAATGTATAAACAAATCTTAGAAGAAGATATAATAAAAAAACAAACCAGGAAAATATTAAAATATATTTTTACCATTGGGGTAGTGGTAATGAGTATTTTTATAGTAAGGATATTTTGGGTTTATGACGATAAAGAATATATCAATTCTTCTGTAATATTTGTTAGACAAGTAAATGCTTTAATATCTGTTACTGCAATAGCTAGTTGTTTAATACTATACAAAAAAACAAAAGATTCTATAGTATTTACATTACTATTAGTGTATGTTGGACTTTCAATAGCATCTATTACAGGACAGCTTGACTATTACACATTTTTAGATAATGAATTTAGAGTTAGTAATTATTTAAGTATAACAACATCTTTTTTAAGAGCAATTTTACTTTTTACTGCAGTTAGACCAAATTCGAAATTACATAAGTTATTAAATAGATATAAAGCACAATCGTTTATATTTGTAGTTATTTACTCTATTATTAGTTGGGAAATAGAAAAGAGAAAATTTATAGGTGGGATTTTTAGTAGTGAAGCAATATTTGTTTCATATAATTTACTTATATCTACTGTATATGTAATAGTAGCATTAAAATTATTATTAATTGGTATAAAAGAAGCAAAAATTTTATTAGGCACTTTTAGTATAAGCTTATTTTTAATTGCTATTAAGGTTTTTTATATTATATATGGAGTGACATATAATTCAATAAATATGAAGTTAACATCATCTTTATTAACATATCTATCATTTATTATAGTTATTATTGGTTCTATAATAGAGTTATATTTACTATATAAAGAAGCTGATTATTTAAATAGGGAATTAAGAAAGTTTTATAATTTAGCTAACAATAATAAACACTCATATATATTTATTTGTGATAAAAATTATAATGTATCATTTATGAATGAAAAAATAAGAGAAGATTATGGTTATAAAATGGATAATGAGGAATTTAAAGAGCAATTATTAAAAATTAACCTGCCAGAAGAAATTAAAGAGATAATTAGTAAAGAACTTGTTGATAAATCAAATTGGAGAGGGATACTAAAAACTTTAAAGAAAGACTCAATTGTAGATTGTTCTATTCAGTTATTAAAATCTGAAGAAGAAGAAAGTCAAATATTAGTTAGCTATATTGATATGTCAGAAACTATTAAATTACAGTCAGAAATTGAAGCTCATAAAATTAATGATGTAAAAAGATCAGAATTTATATCAACACTTTCTCATGAATTAAAAACACCTTTAAATATTTTTTATTCAATAATACAGTTATTAGATAAAACTGAAGCTATTGGAATAAAAGAATTTAAAGAAGCTTATGATAAGTATAGCGCTTCATTAAAATTAAATAGTAAGAGAATGTTAAGACTTATAAATAATATAGTAGATTCAACAAGAATAGATACAGGGGATCTTAACGCAGAGTTTGGAAATTATGAAGTGGTTTCAATTGTTGAAGATATAGTAATGTCAATAGTACCATTTGCTCAATCAAAGAATATAAATGTAGAGTTTGATACAAATATTGAGGAACATTTTATAAAGTGTGATCCTGTTATGATTGAAAAAATAGTATTAAATTTAGTGTCAAATTCAATTAAATACACTGAGGGTGAAGGAATCATTAAAGTAGATTTAATGTTAAAAGATGATATATTAGAAATGCAGTTTAAAGATACAGGGATAGGAATTCCAAGTGAGTTAAAAGATAAAATATTCCATAGATTTTCAAGAGTTGATAGTTCATTAAAGAGAGCAAATGAAGGAAGTGGAATTGGTTTAAATATAGTTAAGTCTATGATAGAGGTTCATAATGGAAGTATATCAGTAGATAGTATATTAAATGAGGGTAGTACTTTTAAGGTTAAACTACCAAATGTATTAATAGAAGATTCACCAATGATAATTTATGAATTTAATAAGGCAAACACAGAGTTAGAATTATCAGATATATATAATTAATCAAAAATTTCCTTTTCCTACATAGAGGTTGTACTATATAATAATAGATAAATATAAACAAGAAAGGGGATAAAGGAATGATTGATATACACTCACATATAGTAGCTGGGATAGACGATGGTTCAAAAGATATAGAAATGACAATTAATATGCTAAAAAAAGCAGAAAAGTCAGGAACAACAGATATAGTTGCAACACCACATTTTATGCGAGGAAGATTTGAAGTTGAGTATAATGAAGTACTTAAAAAAGTGGAAGAATTAAAAGAAATATCAAGAGAAAATAATATAGATATTAATATATATGCAGGTCAAGAAGTTTATTATAGTAAAAACATATTAGAATATTATAATGATAAAATGATAGGAACAATTAATAACACAAAATATATGTTAATAGAACTTCCTATGTTAGAATTTAATATAGATGAAGTAATAAATACAATATATGAGCTACAAATAAGAGGAATTGTTCCAATAATAGCTCACCCAGAAAGATATAAACCATTTATTAAAAAGCCTTCAATGATTAATAGTCTTATAAAAGAAGGGATGTTATTTCAATTAAATGCAGGAAGTCTAACTGGT
>OKWQ01000477.1_pt1 | contig 11894 bp, 10 predicted proteins | sample 1607071 | NCBI WGS metagenome assembly OKWQ01 (sample SAMN07501039, study PRJEB24779) | human gut metagenome
ATAATTATAAAAAACAAGTATTTAACTTATTTAGGGCGTAGATTTATAATAAAAATGCAGAAAGAAATAATATACAAAAGAAAGAAGTGTTTAGTATGAGTATAAAATTAATATGCATCGATATGGATGGTACTTTACTTATGGATCAGCAAAATATTGCAGAAGAAGATAAAAATGCAATAAAAGAAGCTGTAGAAAAGGGAGTAATAGTAGCCATAACTACAGGAAGAATTTATGATTGTGCAAGAATGTACTCAGACACAATAGGTTTAAAAACTCCAATTATAGCTAGTAATGGAGCTTATATTGGAGGAGTGAATGACGAAGAAATATATAATAACCCTCTTAAACAAAGTGATTTAGAGGATTTTAATATAATAACTAAGAAAAATAATTTATTTACATATGTAAATACAAACTGGGGAATTGTTTCAACAGTAGAATTACCAGAAGATCATGTTTATAAGGGCTTAAATAAAACCTTACCTAAGGATAAACAAGTGAGATTAGAGGTTGTTAAGGACTTAGATGAAGCATTCAAAAAGTATAAGGGAGAAATATTAAAGGGTGTTTGTGTAGAAAAAGAATTTAAAGATAAATTAAAAGAAGCAAAAGAAGAATTAATAGCTTGTACAACTGATTTAGAAGTTGTTTCTTCTTGGGATGATAACTTTGAAATAATGAAAAAGGGAAGTTCAAAGGGAGAAGCTGTTCAAATGCTTGCGAAATATTTAGGTGTTTCTCAAGAGGAAGTAATGTGTATAGGTGATAGCGAAAATGATTTATCAATGATAACTTGGGCTGGAACTGGTGTTGCCATGGGAAATGCTATCGATTCAGTGAAAGAGGTTGCAAATTATGTAACATCAGACAATAAGCATGGAGGCGTTGCAGAGGCTATAAGAAAATTTGTACTTTAAAATTGTAGACAAGCTTAATAGATTTTATTAAATTCTGTTTAAAAGTAAGAAAAGCTTTAGTTACATATAAAGTTATTTATAAAAGTGTTGTTAACTTGGAAAATATAATCTTTTATTAAAGTAAAATTTGTTTTAAAAGGAGATACAGTATGAGAGATATTATAGTAATAGGGGCTGGAGTAGTTGGATGCTCTATAGCTAGAGAATTATCAAAATATAACTTAGATGTCTTAGTGGTTGAAAAAAATAGTGATGTATCAGAGGGAATATCAAAGGGAAACAGTGGTATAGTACACGCAGGTTATAATGAAAAAATAGGTACTTTAAAAGCTAAATTAAACATAGAAGGAAATAAAATCTTTGATGATTTATCAAGAGATTTACAATTTCCTTTTAAAAGAAATGGTGCATTTATCTTAGCTTTTTCAGATGAAGAGATGAAGACTTTAGAAAGTTTAAAAGAGAATGGAGAAAAGCTTGGAGTTGAAGGCCTTGAAATATTAACTAGAGAAGAAGCTTTAAACATTGAACCTAATTTAAATAAAGAAATAGTTGGCGTTTTAAATGTAAAAACTTCTGGAATAGTTAGTCCATATGAAATGACAATAGCTTTAGCAGAAAATGCTGCAGAAAATGGAGTTGAATTTAAATTAAATTCAAAGGTTACTAATATAGAAAAAATATCTGAAGGGTATAAAGTAACTTTAAATAATAAAGAATTAGTAAGTGGAAAAATTATAATAAATGCATCAGGATTAGAAGGAGCTTTCTTAAATAATCTTGTAAGCATGAGTAAGAGAGAAATAAATCCTGTAAAAGGGGAATATTGTTTATTTGATAAAGTAGAAGGAGCTATGATTAATAAAACTTTATTCCAAGTTCCAAATAAATTAAGTAAGGGAGTTTTAGTTACTCCAACGGCAGAAGGAAATCTTTTAGTAGGACCTAATGCAGTAGAAGGAAAAACCTTAGAAACATCTAGAGAGGGTATAGATGAAATTTTAGATAAGAGCAAAAAATCCCTTGAAGAATTACCAGTAGCTAGAATTTTAAATACATTCTCAGGAATAAGACCTAAAACTAAAGGTGAAGATTTCATAATAGAAGAAGTAGAGGATGCTAAAAACTTTATTAATGTTATAGGAATAGACTCACCAGGATTAACTGCAGCTCCAGCAATAGGAGTATATGTGGTTAATATGATTAAAGAAAGATTAGATTTAGTTGAAAAGAAAAACTTCAAAAAAACTAGAGAAAAGATAGTTAGATTTGCAGAACTTTCTTTAGAAGAAAAAAATAAATTAATAAAGGAAAAGCCTGCATATGGACATATGGTTTGTAAGTGTGAGTTTGTCACTGAAGGAGAAATAGTAGAAGCTATTCATAGACCTATAAAAGCTCTTACAGTTGATGCAATTAAGAGAAGAACTAGAGCTTCAATGGGAGGATGTCAAGGGATTGGATGCACACTTCCTATAAGTAAAATACTAAGTAGAGAATTAGGAATAGACATAAGTGACATAAATAAAAATAGTGAAGGTTCACCAGTAATTGGTTTTAAGGAGGATTAAGACTATGAGAGAATATGATTTAATTATAATTGGGGGAGGAGCATCAGGCCTTCTTTCAGCTATTAATGGTAAAAAAGATGGAATAGAAAATATTCTTTTAGTAGAGAAAGATCCAATTTTAGGTGGAGCTTTAAATTCAGCTGATTACAATATAAGCGAAAAGGGTAATTTAACAGGTATAGAATATAAAGAAAATTTATTAAAAGAATTTAATGAGCTTAATATTGATGTTAAATTAAATACTATGGTTTTAAAAATAGAAGATTCAAATGAAATACTTTGTACAAGCAGTGAATATGGTGTAGAGAAAATAAAAGGTAAAAATATAATAATTGCTAATGGTGGAAAAGAAAAAAGTAGAAATGCAGTTCAAATTCCAGGAGATCGTACAGCAGGAGTTTTAACTGTAGGAATGGCTAAAAAGATTTTTGGAATTAAAAATATGGTTCCAGGAAAAAATATCTTCATAGTAGGAGATAGCACTCTTTATATGATTCAAGAGGATTTAAAAAAGCATAATATTAAGGTTTCTGGAATCATAACAGATAAAAATAAAAATGAAGTTTTTGATTTAAGTGAAAATTTATACCCTGGATATGAGATTATTTCTATACATGGAGAAGGAAGATTAAGCTCTGTAACCATAAAAAATGGTGATGAAAAGAAAAATATAAAATGTGATACAGTAATTTTTGCTTATCCAATGATTTCAGATGGATTAGTTGCCTTAAGAAGTGGACTTAAATTAAATCCAAATACAACTGGTCCAGCTGTAGATGAAAATTTAGAAACTTCAAGCAAAAATATATATGCTTGTGGAAATGCAATCTACATTCACAAATCAATAGAAGAAATTGAAGATGAGTGTAAAAAGCTTATTAAAACTATAAGTTAAAAATTATATTCTTACTTTATGTGTTAAAAGATATTAAAATAGGAATATAGATCATATATTAAATCTATCAAGAAGTAGTATTTGGCAATATTACATAGATTTTTATAAAACAAAGAAATTAACTTTACTGAAATTTAAATTTTGGTAGAGTTAATTTGCTATATTATGTTAAAATTAATTAACGTATTATAGTTATTATGGAATAATATGTAGTGATATTTAAGAAAAGGTGGAGGGTATATGGTCTATTTTGCTTATGGAAGTAATTTATGTTTAGATCAAATGAAAAAAAGATGTCCAGAAGCTATTCCTATGATAAGTGTACATCTTAATAATTATAAATTAGTTTATAATAAATATGCAGATATAATACCTTGTGAAGGTGAAAAGGTTTATGGTGCAATTTATGAAATTTCTCTAAATGATTTAAAGAATTTAGATAAGTATGAAGAATATCCAGATTTATATGAGAAGATTGATCTTATTGTACAAGATATAAATGGAATTTCATATGAAGCTTTTGCTTATGTTATGAATGAAAAAGGAGATAAAACTCCAGATAAAAGATATCTAGATATAATAAATAAGGGATATGAGGACTGGGGTATTATTTATTAATATTAAACAATAATAGATAAGTTAATATATTCAACTTGTATAATTAAATGAAGATAAGAAGTGATAAAGAGAGAATTTTTAAGTGGGTTTAGAGTAAAGACTTTAAATCAATTTTTTTTATATAAAAAGTTTTTTAGGATATAATTAAATCTTTGTGGTATAGTAGTATAAATAATTAATTTAAAAGAATAATAAATATTATTTAGAGGTATTTAGTATGGAAAATAATGTGAGAAGACTAGAAGAGATTTTAGAATTTAATAAGAGTTTTGTGGAAAATAAGGAATATGAGAAATATAAAGCAACTAAAAAGCCAGAGAAAAAATTAGTAATTTTATCTTGCATGGATACTAGGCTTACTGAGTTATTGCCAAAAGCTATGAATATAAAAAATGGAGATGCAAAGATAATAAAAAATGCTGGGGCTACAATAATGCATCCCTTTGGAAGTATTGTTAGAAGTATACTTGTTGCTATTTATGAATTTAATGCAGAAGATGTTTTAGTTGTAGGACATCATGGGTGCGGTATGAGTAATTTAAATTCTAAAGATATGATTAAGAAAATGGAAGATAGGGGAATATCAGAGGAGACAATCTTAACTATCAAACATTGTGGAATAGATGTGGAAAAATGGCTTCATGGATTTGGATGTGTAGAGGAATCTGTAAAAGAAAGTGTAACATCATTAAAAAATCATCCCTTAATGCCTAGTGATGTAAATGTGCATGGACTTGTAATTGATCCACACACAGGAGAACTTAAGGTTATAGTAAATGGATACGAATAAAATAAAAGTTAAAAAACACTTACTTTAATTTATTTAAAGCAAGTGTTTTTTTGGACGGTTAATCAAAATACTTAATATCACTTATAGATAAATTTTTTATGGAAGTTATATTATTATATAAATTAATATAGGGGGAGATAGTATGGATATTAGTAGTACCATAAATATTTATAAAATAATATGGATATTTACCATTGGATCTATTTTAGGATATTGTGTAGAAATGATTTGGTGTTATGTAAGAAATGGACACTTTGAAAGTAGAAAAGGATTAATTTATGGACCAATTAGTCCTGTATATGGCATAGGAGGAGTTGCTCTTACATTATTACTTTATAGATTTATTGATTATAATGGAATAATAATATTTTTTATAAGTGCAATTATTGGAGGAGCCTTTGAATATTTATGCTCTTGGGTTCAAGAAAAGGTGTTTGGTGGTGTTTCTTGGGAGTATAATAGTAAAGCTCTAAGCATACATGGAAGAACAAGCGTTGAATATTCTGTCTTTTGGGGAATTCTTGGAGTATTTTTCTTAAGGGATATTTATCCATTATTTGATAAGTTTATGGGACTATTTTCTTTTCAAACAGTAAAAATGATCACAGTAATATTTTTAGTGCTTTTAATACCAGATATCATAATATCATCTTTAGCTGTAAGGAGAGAAGTAGCAAGGATGAGAGAGATAAAAGCTAAAAATGCATTAGATAGGTTTCTTGATAAGAAATATACAAATGAATTTTTGAAAAAAATATATCCTAATATGATATTTAAGTAATAATAAAATTTATAGGAGAATGGCATGTTTTTTATTGGTATATTTGGAATTGAAAATAAACAAAAAGAAGTAAAACAATTGGAAAATATATATTGCAAAACTTGTTCAACAAGAACTATGGGAACTTTAATAAAGAGTTATGAGTATTTTCATATATTCTTTATTCCTATTTTTAGATGGAATGAAAAGTATTATGTTATGTGTAAAAGATGTAACTCAATATATGAAATTTCAAAGGAAAAGGGAAAAGCCATAGAAAATGGAGAAATTAATGAAGTTAATCTAGAAGATATGACTCTTATTCAAGAGGGGCAAGTTTATGGAAAAAGAGCAGTGAAAAAAGTTTGTCCTAATTGTGGAAAAACTGTAGAGGGATATTATAATTATTGTCCTTATTGTGGAAGTAAAATTTAAGTGCATATCAATTTGATAAGTACATATTTAAATATTTAAGACTTTTTATTTGAAAATTAGATATATAGGAGTTTGACTTTAAATTTATGGGTGTATTAAATTAACTATAAAACCTGAAGAAGTATTATTTTTATAATCTTTGTAGGGGAGATAAAAGTTAATTTTATACACCTATTTTGTTATTAAAAATAAGATTAAAAAGGTTAAAATCTCATTTTAGATTAAATATTGACATTAATTTCAAAAAGTGTTATATATAAAAATAGAGATTAGCACTCAGTATATTAGAGTGCTAACAAAAAAGTTTTTTGTTTTGGGAGGGAATAATTCAAAATGGAAAAAAGAGAATTTAAAGCAGAATCAAAAAGACTATTAGACATTGTAATTAACTCTATTTATACAAACAGGGAAATATTTTTAAGAGAATTAATTTCAAATGCTAGTGATGCAATAGATAAGGTTTATTATAAGACTTTAGGAGATAGTTCATTAACTTTCAATAAAGATGATTATTATATAAAAATAAAACCAAATAAAGAAGAAAGAACCCTTACAATATCAGATAAAGGTATTGGTATGACAGAAAAGGAACTTGATGAGAATCTAGGGGTTATAGCTAAGAGTGGTTCTTTACAGTTTAAAAAAGAAAATGAAATCAAAGATGGTTTTGATATTATAGGACAGTTTGGAGTTGGATTCTATTCAGGATTCTTAGTTGCAGATAAGATAACAGTAATAACAAAAGCTTTTGGAGCAGATAAAGCATATAAATGGGAATCAGATGGAGTGGATGGATACACAATTTCAGAAGCTGAAAAAGATTCTTTTGGAACTGATATAATTTTACACCTAAAAGCAAATGATGAGGATGAAAATTATGATGAGTTCTTAGAAGAATATAAATTAAAATCATTAATTAAGAAATATTCAGATTTCATAAGATATCCAATTAAACTTGATGTTACTAAATCAAGAGTTAAAGAGGGAACAGAAAATGAGCATGAAGAATATGTAGAAGAAGAAACAGTAAATAGCATGGTTCCTTTATGGAGAAGAAATAAAAATGAACTTACTGATGATGACTACAATAATTTTTATGTTGAAAAGAGATTTGGATTTGATAAACCTTTAAGACATATGCACATAAGTGTTGATGGTATGATAAGCTATAATTCAATTCTTTATATTCCAGAAAATATACCATATGATTATTACACTAAGGAATATGAAAAAGGATTAGAATTATATTCAAATGGTGTTTTAATAATGGAAAAATGCTCAGAGCTTTTACCAGATTACTTTGGATTTGTAAAAGGTATAGTAGATTCTCAAGATTTATCACTTAATATTTCAAGAGAAATGCTTCAACATGATAGACAATTAAGCCGTATTGCTAAAAATATAAAAACTAAAATCAAAAATGAATTAGAGTCTATGATGAAAAATGATAGAGAAAGTTATGAAAAATTCTATAAATCCTTTGGTAGACAGTTAAAATACGGAGTTTATGATGATTTTGGTATGAATAAAGACGAATTAAAAGATTTATTAATGTTCTATTCATCTAAAGAAAAGAAAATGGTAAGCCTAGCTGAATATGTTGAAAGAATGGCTGAAGACCAAAAATATATTTATTATGCTGTTGGTGAATCAAATGAAAGAATAGAGAAAATGCCACAAACTGAAATGGTATTAGATAAAGGTTATGAAATTCTTTATTTTACAGAGGATGTAGATGAATTTGCAATAAAAATGCTTATGAACTACAAAGAAAAAGAATTTAAATCAGTATCTAGTGGTGATTTAGGAATAGAATCAGAAGAAGAAAACAAAAAAGAAAATGAAGAAAACAAGGGGATATTTGAAGCTATGAAGGAAGCTTTAGGAGAAAAAATAAGTGCAGTAAAAGCTTCAAGTAGACTAAAGAATTATCCAGTATGTTTATCTTCAGAAGGTGAAGTTTCAATAGAAATGGAAAAAATATTAAGTGCTATGCCTAATAACCAAGGAGTTAAAGCACAAAAAGTATTAGAAGTTAATACAAATCATGAAGTATTTAACTCATTAAAGGATGCACTTGAAAATGATAAGGATAAATTTAACCTATATACGAAATTACTTTATAACCAAGCTTTACTTGTTGAAGGATTAAGCATTGAAGATCCTGTAGACTTCACAAATGATATATGTAAATTAATGAAATAATTTTAAAAGCTACATCAAATAATGATGTAGCTTTTTTTGTTGAAAAAAACACTAATAATAAAGTATATAGAGTAAAAATATTATTATTTTTAAAAGCAATAATTATGTATACGGTCTAATAAAATATTAAAGTGTGTATAGATTTATTATTTAAATAGTGGGGGGGATTTTTTGCGAAAATGTAAATCTTGTGGAAGAATTATTGAAGGGAATGACCGTTTTTGCTTAATCTGTGGAGCAAAAATAGAGGAAGTTAAAGAAGAGTTAAATAATAATGAAACTGATGTTAAAACTTATGAAAAAGAAAAATTAGAAAATTCAAATGAAGAATTAAAAGAGTCTACAGAGAAACCTTTGAAATGTGAAAAGAATATTTATGATAATAGAGAAAAAAACAAAAAATCACCTCTAAAAGGTAGGGGTAATAAATTAATTTTAATTTCTTTAATTTTATTTGGGATTTTATTTTTTTCATATAAGCAATTAGGAGCTTATATGAGTAATCCTCAAAATGTTATTGGAAAATTTAAAGTATCTATATTAGATAAAAATGAGCAAAAATTAATTGATTTATTAGATACAGAAAGCTCATCTCTAAAAATAGATGAGGAAGGTGCAAAAGTTATTATTGATTATTTTAATAAGAATCTAGATGCTTTAGATGAAACAATAAATTACTTAATTAGAGATTCTAAATTAATTAATAAAAATGATGAATTAAGTAATATGCTTAATTTAAATGCTGATAATGAAAAAAAATTGTTTTATATTAAAAATTCAAAAAAAGGTTTCTTGGGATTAAATAAAATTAAGGTTTATATAAATCCTATATTTATAAATGTAAATTCAAAGGTTGAGGGAGTTAAATTTTTTATAAATGGTAAGGAAATGTGTGAATCAGATAAAAGGGATTTTAATCTAAAGGTTGGTCCTTTGGTTCCAGGAGAATATGAGTTATCCTATAAGTTTAATAATGAATATGTTAGCTTAGAGCAAACTGAAACAGTTGATTTAATAGAAAACTTTAGCCTTTATGACAATGAATTTATATATGAAATGGGAAATGAGCTTAAGTATGTCACTTTAAAAACAAGTGAAAAATCAAAAGAAGCTACAGTATATATTGATGGAAAAAATACTGGGAAAAAAGTTTATGAATTAAGTGATATAGGACCAATTTTATATAATACAAAGATTAGTATTGAGATTAAACAAGGAGATAATATATTTAAATCTGATGAGGTTGAAGTAGGAAAAAGGAAAGAATTATATATTGATTTGGATAGTCAATTATATGAATATGAAATAAAAAATAACAAAGAAGAAGATAAAATTGGAAAAGTTTCAAGCAACTTTGATAATGATTATAGTGAATTATATTATAATGTTGAAAATTTGGTGAAAGATTACACCTATAACTTTACAGTTGCAGTTAATAACAATAATTTCGAAGCTATTAAAAAATATTTGTACCCAGGAGAAGATTTATATAATGCACAGGAGAGTGTAGTAAAGCAATTTTATAATGATGGTATAAGAGAAGAGTTAATAGATATAAAAATTGAGAAAATTAATCTATTAAATGAACAAGAGTTAAGTGGTACTGTTGAGGCAATTGAAAGATATAATATAAAACAAAATGATGAAGAACAAGAAAAGTTATTTAATGTTCTCTATGAATTTAAATTTAATAACATAAGTGGAAATTATGAATTAACTAATATAAAACATTTAGATAAATTAAATTAGGTATATTTCATAAAAATAAGGGGGCTTTTATGTATTGTTCAAAATGTGGTAAGGAGATTCCAGAAGAATCAGTTTTTTGTCCTGAGTGTGGGAATAGATGTAAATTAAGTGCGGATAAGGAGAATAAAGAAATAGATACAAAAGAAATTAAAGAACTTATAATAAATTTAATTTTTAATCCAATAAACACAATGAAAAATGGAAATATTAATTTATCATCTAAAAATAAAATAATATATATATTAATAACAACATTAATTATGCCACTAATAACAGTTTTATTCTTAAGATCAAGTAGTTTTAATTTGATTAAATCAATACCTAGCACAATAGCTAAATTTTCTGGATCATCTTCTTGGAATATTAATGATTCTATTGAATTTAAAAATCAATTTAATATGATTATGCAAAACTTATTTCCTACAGGAAAACTTTATGTTTTAAGTCTAAGTAGTTATATACTTAATTATGCACTTTTATTAGGAATAATTTATATTGTTTTTAAATTTATTATAAAAGATAATTTTGGTAAAACAAATATATTAAATATATTATTTATAATTTCAACATTTAATGTATTATTAAAGATAATATCATCAATAGCTTTAATTTTAGGATTATTACCATGGTTAGTATTAAAATTATTTAGTGTAATATTATTAATAGTATTGTTGTATAGTTTACTAAATACTTTTATAGAATCAAGAGAAAAACTTATATATGTATATCCAGCAACTTTGGTTATTGTTTCTTTAATAAATATGAAATTTATTTTTAGTAGTGTAGGATTTATAATTTCTGATATGTTTTTAAATAATTTTTTAAATTTTATGTAGATTAATTCAATTAAATAATTAAGTATAAATACAAATTTAACAAGAATTCATCACTTATACAAGGAAAGAAAGTTTATATTATTAATAAAAAAATAAATTATAATCCAATTAAAAAATACCACTAGCTAAGCTAGTGGTATTTCTTAATTAAATCACTTTGTAGATTGCAGAAGGATTTTATGGTATATTTTAAAGTGTGAAGGAGTGATTTTGTGAAAGTTACAATTAAAGATGTGGCTAGAGAAGCCAATGTAGCCCCTTCAACTGTTTCAAGAGTTTTATCTGATAGCCCCAAAATTAGTGAAGAAACTAAAATAAAAGTAAATAAGGCTATAAAAAAATTAAATTATAAACCCAACGCAATAGCTAGAAGTCTTGTTAACAATAAAACAAAAATATTAGGTGTAGTTTTACCTAATGAGGCAGATGATTCATTTAAAAATCCTTTTTTCGTAGAAGCAATGAGAGGTATGAGTATGTCAGCAGAGGAAAATGGATACTATATCATGTATGCTTTTAGTAAAAATGATGAGGACGAACTAAAGACTATAAAGGAATTTTCAAGTAATAATCTATTAGAAGGATTATGTTTATTATCTGTTAGGGAAGAGGATAAGACTATAAAATATTTAAAAGACATAAATTTCCCTTTTGTAGTTATTGGAAGACCAGATGAAGAGGATGTTTTATGGGTTGATAATGATAATTTTCAAGCAATGTTTAAATTAGTTGATAAATTTATAAAAGATGGACAAAGTGACATAGCTTTTATTGGGGGAAAGAAAAGTTGGAATGTTTCTAAAGATAGATTAAGTGGATTTAAAGATGCTTTTAAGGCAAATAATTTAAATTATGATAAAACTATGGTTATTGAGGGGATAGATTTTTCAGAAGAATGTGGGTATTTGGCTATGAGGGAGATAATATCAAAAAGAACTCCTAAGATAGTTGTTACAACAGATGATTTACTTGCTTTAGGAGCAAATAAATTTTTAAATGAAGAGGGAATTGAAGGAGTAAAAATAGTAGGTTTTAATAATACACCTATGACTAAATATCAAAATCCACCAATTTCATCTATAGATATTAATGCTAGAGAGTTAGGGTATGAGGCA
>OKWQ01000478.1_pt1 | contig 11840 bp, 9 predicted proteins | sample 1607071 | NCBI WGS metagenome assembly OKWQ01 (sample SAMN07501039, study PRJEB24779) | human gut metagenome
GGAGCTAAGGTTTTAGGTATTTGCTTCAAAGGTGACATGGAAGAAAGCAAGAGAAAAATGTTTGAAGGATTAATAGAAATACCAGAAACATTAAGCTTATTATCACCAGTTTTAAGTGTTGTACCATTACAATTATTCTCATACTATGTAGCTAAAGCTAAAGGATTTGATGTTGATAAACCACGTAACTTAGCTAAATCAGTAACTGTTGAATAAAAAAAGGGGGATTTTGAATATGAATAATGAGAGTTTATTAAAATTATTAGCAGAGTATAAGGAAACTAAAAAGTGCCTTGAAACAGGGTTAAACTGGTTAGAAGAGAAAGACTATGCTAAAGGTAAGTTAGATATAGTAAATGTAATAATAAGAGATTTAGAAGCAGCAATTGGTGCTGAAAGAATTTAATATAAAATTAGCTTAAAATTTTAACCTTATTTATATGTGTTAGGGGTGTTTAAATCATTAAAATAGTATTTAAAATGCTATAAAGTGATTTTAGACACTCCTTATTTTTAGTGAAAAATATATTGAAAAATGCTTTTTATTGAAGTATAATACTTTCGCTAAAACCTCATAATTCTGAGGAATAAGCTAATATTAATTAATGAGGTATTTATAGTGAAAAATTTTCAAGAAAATAATATTTTAGAAGATAAAAAAGTATGTATAAATGAAAATGAAGAGGCATGGAATAAAGAGACATATAATGCTTGGGTAAAGAGATTTGGAACTGCTAAGGAAGCAGCAGAGAAAATTAAATCTATGCCTGAGAAAAAATTAAATGTTTTATTAGATAAATTTGGAGATGTTAAAGGAAAGAAGATATTTAATCTTATGGGCTCTAATGGAAATAAGGCTGTTGCATTAGCTTTATTAGGGGCAGATGTTACTGTAGTAGATTTCTCGGAAGGAAATAGAAGATATGCTTTAGATTTAGCTGAGGCTTGCGGAGTAAAGATTAACTTCATTCTAAGTGATGTTTTAAAAATGCCTAAAGAAGTTATGAGTGGAGATTATGATATAGTATTTGCAGAGATGGGAATACTTCATTATTTCTCAGATTTATCTCCTTTTATGAATGTTATACATAGTTTATTAAAGGATGGAGGGAAAGCTGTATTAAGAGATTTTCATCCTGTATCAACTAAGCTAATAACTTCAAGGGGTTCTACAGCAAAGGTAAGAAAACATAAGGTTACAGGAGATTACTTTGATACTTCATTAGAGGAAAAAGAAGTTGCTTACTCAAAATACTTAGAAAAAGGAGAAGTAGAAAAAGTATTTTTACGTAAGTGGAATTTAGGAGAAATAGTAACTGCTGTTGCCAATACTGGACTTAAGATAGAAAGTTTAACAGAGGAGCCTAATTTATCAAGTGATGTCTTTGATAAAGGAATTCCAAAGACTTTTACAATAGTAGCTAGAAAATAATTTAATAGACTTGTGCATAGTGTATAAATATATACTATGCACTTATTTTTTAGCTTTTTATTTGAAATTATAATTTTATTAATATTTAGATTTTTAAATGTTTGCTCAAATATAGTATTTAAAAGTTTGTAATATACTAAATAAATCTTTATGTAATAATTTTAAAACAAAAAATATTTACATATGCAATATGGTTTTTAATGGTATAATTGTTAATATAATATTAAATAATAATGATTTTGTTAATATAACGGTAATAAATTAAAGGGGTTTTTAGTTATTTACTAGAGTTTATAGGAGGAAATTATGAGAAAAACATTAAGTCTATTAATAGCTATTGGAATTTTGAGTAGTTCTTTTATTGCATGTGGAACAAGTAGTAACGATATTACAAATAATGAATCTAAAATAAATAATAGTAGCAATATTAATAAAGATAAAGAGGAGAGTAACAATGAAACTTCAAATAAGGAAAAAGATAAAAATTCAAATGACTTAGATATTTTCCTTAATGGTGGAGTCTTAGAAGGTAATATAAATAACAATATTGGTGTAATAATAAATCTTGAAAATTCATATGAAAAAGATGATTGTATAATAGCAACAGAATATTATACGAAATATCCAGATCAATCTTTAGATGTCGATATTAAAAGTGATGGGAATAATAAGTACACTATAAATGAATCAGAGAATGGGAAATCCACAGGAATTTATAAAGTTACTATAGAGGGGAATACTGTAAAAGGTACTTTTACAAATACTTCAACTAACGTTAAAAGTAATGTTGATTTAGAATTTAAGAAAGAAAGTAATGAGAAAAAAGTAAATAATGAGAATAATATAGAGAATAAAAATAATTCAGAAGCAAAAAAAGATAATACTAAAACTATAGGATTTTTAAGAGATACTGCTATAAACAAAGGATTATTAAATGGAGAAATTGCTCATTTAACTAATGAACAAGTAAAAAATATTGGAAATGGAAATCCTAAAATTAGTAAAGAATTTGAGGGACAAAACGTTGTTGTAGCAAGACTTGAAGAGAATTTAGAAGATACCTTAGGAAAGTTTTATGTAAGTGCAGCTTCAAATAATGCTAAATTAGCTAAGGAAGACTATTTAATAGATGGGAAAAAAGCTTGGATAACTACAATTGCAGAAGCAAGTATATACTTATCTGGAAGCAAAGAAGGAAATAATTTTGCCATAATAGAAGAAGATGGGAAAGTGTGTAATTATAAAGATTTATATGATGCAGCTAAAAATGATGAATTAAAGCAAATAAATATTAAAAATGGTCAATATAGAACTGTATCATCAGAAGAAATAGCTTATGATTATAATAGTCCATTTTGGATTAATAGCACAGGGTCTCTTATAACTTCAGAAGATAATCCAGATCCAGATGGATGGCAACCACCAAGAGTTTTAGAGTGGCCACCACAAAAATAAGAGTAAATTTATAAAATAAATTTTTAGGTTATTTATAATAGCTTAAAAATTTATTTTTTTATTTAATTTTAAAATAATTAAAGTAAAATGAAATCTTATATTATATAGTATTGCAATACAGAATATGGTAAAATTATTAAAAGTCTATGAGGAGGAATTTCATATGGATAAGGGAGAGTTAAGAAAAGAAATTAAGCTAAAAAGAGAAAATATAGATAGAAATACTAAGTTAAGGGCTGATGAAAAAATAAGAAAAACTCTTTTGGAAAGTGATATATATAAGAATAGTAAGGTTGTGTTTATATATGTAAATATGGACTCTGAAGTAAATACAGTTGAGATAATAAAAGAATTATTAGCTTCAGATAAAAAAGTTGCAGTTCCTAAAGTTATTCCTGTTAGTTTAAAAGAAAGACAAATGAAGGCTTTGAAAATAGAATCTTTACTTCAATTAAATGAAAGTGGTGCCTTTGGAATATTAGAACCAAGCATTGAATGTGAAGATATAAGTGAGGAAGTTGATTTAATTATAATACCTGGTTTAGCCTTTGATTTAAAGGGAAATAGATTAGGATATGGGGGAGGATTTTACGATAGATTTTTAAGTAAATACCCTAATAGTAAGAGAGTTGCTTTATGTTATGATTTTCAAGTTTTTGATGAAATTCCACATGAATTCTTTGATGAGAAGGTTGATTTAATAATAAGTGAAGAGAAAATTATTAGTTTAAAAAAATCATAATAGTAAAATAATATTTTTGATAATTTTACTTTATTGATAATAAATTTTACTTATGTCAGAATTATATAAAATATAATTGTGAGGTGGGGTAAACAATGAAATTTGAAGATTTTAAATATGAAAGACCTAATATAGAAAAAGATAGAGAAGATATTAGATCTTTTATAAAAGAGTTAGAAGAAGCAAAGGACTTTAATGGGGCTAAAGAAGTAATAGGAAAAATAAATAAGATAAGAAATAATACATCAACTATGATGGCCTTATCAGAAGTTAGACACACAATAAATACTGAGGATGAATTCTATAATGAAGAAAGTGATTTCTGGGATGAAAATTCTCCTCTTATTGAAGAAGTTAATAATGAATTCTATAAAGCATTATTAAGTTCACCATTTAGGGATGAAATAGGAGCTTATTATGGTGAAACTATAATAAAAGAGGCAGAGTATTCTCAAAAGAGTTTTTCAAAAGAAGTAATAGAAGATATGCAACTTGAAAATAAATTAGGTAGTCAATATCAAAAACTTATTGCTTCAGCTAAAATTGAATTCGATGGAGAGGAAAGAACCTTAGCACAATTAGTTCCTTTTGTAACATCAGAGGATAGAGAAGTTAGAAAAAGAGCATCAGAAGCTAAATATAACTTTTTTGTGAAGCATGAAGATGAAATAGATGATATCTTTGATAAACTTGTAAAGGTAAGAACAAAAATAGCTAAAAAGCTTGGTTTTAATAACTTTGTGGAATTAGGCTATGTAAGAATGAGAAGATATGACTATAATAAGGAAATGGTTGAAAACTTCAGAAAACAAGTTGAAGAGTTTATAGTTCCTATAGATAGTAAATTATATGAAAGACAAGCTAAGAGATTAGGACTTGAAACTTTAAAATATTATGATGAAAAATTTGAATTCTTAAGTGGAAATCCAACTCCAAAGGGAGATTCAAATTGGATAGTTGAAAATGCAAAGGTAATGTATTCAGAGCTTTCAAAGGAAACTAAAGAATTCTTTGATTTTATGGTTGAGAATGATTTAATGGACTTAGTTGCTAAGAAAGGAAAGGCAGCTGGAGGATATTGTACTAATTTCCCTAACTATAAAGCTCCATTTATATTCTCAAACTTTAATGGAACAGCTGGGGATGTAGATGTATTAACTCACGAGGCTGGCCATGCATTCCAAAACTTTAGGAGTTCTTGGATAGAAATGCAAGAGTGTCAATGGCCAACTATGGAAAGTTGTGAAATACACTCAATGAGTATGGAATTCTTTACTTGGCCTTGGATTTATTTGTTCTTTAAAGAGGATACAGACAAATATAAATTCTATCATTTAGGAGATGCAATTAAATTTATTCCTTATGGAGTAACTGTAGATGAATTTCAACACTTTGTATATGAAAATCCAGAATGTACACCAAAGGAAAGAAAAGATGCATGGAGAAGAATAGAGAAAAAATATCTTCCACATAAAAACTATGATGAATGTGATTTCCTAGAAAGAGGTGGTTGGTGGTTCCAACAAAACCATATATTCTTATCACCATTCTATTACATTGATTATACTTTAGCTCAAATATGTGCACTTCAATTCTGGAAAAAAGATAGAGAAAATCATGAGAAAGCATGGGAAGATTATTTAAATCTATGTAACATAGGGGGAACTAAAACATTCCTAGGCTTACTAAAATATGCTAACTTAAAATCACCATTTGAAAATGGGTGTGTTGAAAGTGTAGTAGGAGTAGTGGATGAATACTTAGAAAGCATAGACGACAGCAAATTTTAGTTTTTAAAACAAAATTTATGATTTATTTAGAGTATGATTAAGTAAGTTTATTATGAATATAGATTAAACTTATCAAAATTAATAATAACTATAAAATATTATTAATTTTATTAAGTATAGATATGTTTGCTTAATATTTTAGATTAATATTTCTTTTAAAATAAAAAAACTTGGAGTATTCCTTATGGATTTCATAGGAATACATCCAAGTTCTTTTTTGATTATAAATCAAAATGTTTAGTTAATTAGACTTTGTATTTTCTTAGTTTTCTCTGTTAGCTATTTCAAGAACTATTCTGTTTACGAAGTCAGTTAAAGGCATAGCACCTTCCTCACCGTTCTTTCTGCTTCTTACAGAAACTTCTTTGTTTTCAGCTTCTTTTTCACCAACAACTAAGATGTAAGGAGTTCTTTCTAATCTAGCTTCTCTTATTTTATAACCGATTTTTTCAGCTCTGTGGTCAGCTTCAACTCTAACTCCTCTTCTTCTTAATTCTTCAACAACTTCATTTGCGTAATCAGCATATTTATCTGATAAAGGAAGAACTTTAGCTTGAACTGGAGCTATCCAAGTTGGAAGAGCACCTGCATATTTTTCTATAAGCATTGCTAATGTTCTTTCATAACATCCAATTGAGCTTCTGTGAATGATGTAAGGACGTTTCTTTTCTCCATCTTTATCGATGTAGTACATTCCAAATCTTTCAGCTAAAGCGAAGTCTATTTGGATAGTGATGATTGTATCTTCTTTTCCATGAACATTCTTGAATTGGATATCAAGTTTTGGACCATAGAAAGCAGCTTCATCATCAGCTTCAGTAAAGTCTATATTTAAGTGGTTTAATATTTCTCTCATTATATTTTGAGTATTTTCCCAAGCTTCAGGATCATTGATGTATTTCTCAGTATTGTTTGGATCCCATTTTGAGAATCTGTAAGTAATATCATCAGCTATTCCTAAAGTTTCCATAACATATTTAACTAAGTCAACAGTGTTTTTGAATTCATCTTCTAATTGCTCTGGAGTACATACTATGTGTCCATCAGCAAGAGTGAATTGTCTTACTCTTATAAGACCGTGCATTTCTCCTGAAGATTCATTTCTAAATAGAGTAGAAGTTTCAGCAAATCTTACTGGTAAGTCTCTATAACTGTGTTGAGTTGAGTTATATATTGCGTATTGGAATGGGCAAGTCATTGGTCTTAAAGCAAATACTTCACTATCCTTTTCCTCATCACCTAAAACGAACATACCATCTTTATAGTGATCCCAGTGTCCTGAAATTTTGTAAAGGTCGCTCTTAGCCATTAAAGGAGTTTTAGTTAAAACATATCCTCTTCTTTGCTCTTCGTCTTCTATCCATCTTTGAAGAGTTTGGATTATTCTAGCTCCCTTTGGCATTAATAATGGAAGACCTTGACCTACATTTTCATCAGTAGTAAAGATTCCAAGCTCTCTACCTAATTTATTATGGTCTCTTTTCTTAGCTTCTTCTAAAGCTTCTAAATAAGCATCTAATTCTGATTTCTTAGGGAAAGCAGTTCCATATACTCTTGAAAGCATTTTGTTCTTTTCGTCACCTTTCCAGTAAGCACCAGTAGATCTTAATAATTTAACTGCTTTTATTGGTTTAACAGCCATTAAATGAGGTCCTGCACAAAGGTCAACAAAATCACCTATTTGGTAGAATGAAATTACTTCACCTTCTGGAAGATCATTTATAAGTTCAACTTTGTAAGGTTCATCCTTCATAAGTTCTAAAGCTTCGTTTCTAGGAAGTTCAAATCTTTTTATTTCAGGATTTTCCTTTATTATTTTTTTCATCTCTTCTTCTAATTTGTTTAATTGGTCAGCAGAGAATGGTTTTTCAGTATCAAAATCATAATAGAAACCATTATCTATTGATGGTCCTATAGCTAATTTATCTTGAGGGAATAATCTTTTAACTGCAGCTGCTAATACATGAGAAGCAGTGTGGTTAAAAGCATGTTGACCTTCTTTAGAATCAAAAGTACAGATTTCTAATGAAGAATCTTCATTAACTATAAATCTTAAGTCCTCAACTTTTCCGTTTAATATACCACAACAAGCATTTCTAGCTAGTCCTTGGCTTATGCTTTGAGCTATTTCAAAAATTGATAGTCCAGCTTCAACTTCTTTTATTGAACCATCTTTAAGTGTAATTTTTATCATATTAATTTCTCCTTTCAAAATAAATTTCTTTTAATTTTCATTCATATAAAATAAAAACTCTCATCCCTCTTCTAAATATAGAAAAGGGACGAGAGTGTATATTCCCGTGGTTCCACCCAATTTGTACTTTAATAATTAAAAAATAAAGTACCACTTAAAGTTAATCGTAACGTGATTATGACGGACTGGATTAGAGTCACTCAGAGGTAGTTTTCAACTAATTCCATTTAAAAGTACTTACAGCTACTGTACCTTCTCTCTGAAAATGTACCAAAGTTTACTCGTCTCTTCATTGTGTTAATAAATTTATAATATTTACTTTAGATTATAAGTTTATTATTTTTGTATGTCAATGGATAAAATAAAAATAAATTCTAATTGGAATATAAGATATTATAAGGGTTTAGGTGGAAATAAGTTCTCAATATTATAAATTTTAATTCAAAAAAATTACTAAGTTAATTAAAATTTTTAGAAAATAATTTGCAAAAAAATCTTGAAATAGAATTTGAAAAATATTATAATAAAAACATAGTTTTGCAGGTGTGGCGGAATTGGCAGACGCACTAGACTTAGGATCTAGCGCCTACGGCGTGGGGGTTCGACTCCCTTCATCTGCACCAATTAAATTTAATTTTAAGCATTCAATGCGGGAGTGACTCAATGGTAGAGTGTCACCTTGCCAAGGTGAAAGTTGCGGGTTCGAGTCCCGTCTTCCGCTCCAATATGCGGGTGTAGTTCAATGGTAGAACACCAGCCTTCCAAGCTGGATACCCGGGTTCGATTCCCGGTACCCGCTCCATTTTAAAAAATATAATATGCACCATTAGCTCAGTTGGTAGAGCACCTGACTCTTAATCAGGGAGTCCAGGGTTCGAATCCCTGATGGTGCACCAAGCATCGTTTTATAAGCGATGCTTTTTTTATTTTACATAAAAGTATGGGTACATTTGATATAAAAAAATTAAATTAATATAATACTAGGTAATAAGAATTTTATTTAAAAGCAGATTTTTAAGGGGAGATAGAAATGAAACCTATGAATAAGATTGCTGCTATTCATGATATTTCATGCTATGGGAGGGCAGCATTAGCAACAATAATACCTATATTATCTTCAATGGGAAATCAAGTATGTCCACTTCCAACAGCAGTATTGTCAACACATACAGATGGATTTGGAAAACCAGCAATTAGAGATTTAAGTGATTTTATATATGAAACCAAAGATCATTGGAAAAGACTTAACTTAAATTTTCAATGCATATATAGTGGATATTTAGCTGATCCTAATCAAGTTAAATTTGTTGAAAGATTTATAGAAGATTTTAAGGAAGAGAATACTTTAGTAGTTATAGATCCTGTTATGGCTGATAATGGTAAGCTTTATGATGGCATGAGTGAAAAAATGATTGAAGAAATGAGAACTTTAATAAAAAGTGCAGATATAATCACTCCAAATATTACAGAAGCTTCTTTTCTTTTAGGAAAAGAATATAAAGAATCTCTAAATGAAGATGAGATAAAAGAGTATTTAGTAGGGCTAGGAGATTTAGGACCTAAAATAAGTATAATAACAAGTGTAGCAAGTTCAAGAGGAAATGAATATATTGATACTGTACTCTATGATAGAGAAGAAAAAATGTTTTACACCTATTCTCATAAAAGAATAAATGCTTTTTATTGTGGAACAGGTGATGCTTTTGCTTCATTGCTAATAGGATGGATATTAAGAGGGGAAAGTATTGAAAAAGCATTGGAGAAGTCATGTAATTTTATTGCAGAAGCTATAGAATATAGCGAAAAGTTTGATTATCCTCCAAATGAAGGAATATTACTTGAAAGTTTGTTATATAAATTAATAAGTAAATAAATTATTAAAGTCAAAAAAATAAATTGACAAAGTAATTTTAGAATGATACTATTAAAAAAACAAAATTTAATAAATCTTATCAAGAGAGGTGGAGGGACTGGCCCTGTGAAACCCAGCAACCGGTAATTCTTTGCGGTTAAAACAATGCTGATTTTAAAATGAAAAAAATCAGTAGTAATTTCCCATGCAAAGATTTATAGCGGTGCTAAATCCTGCGGTAGAAACTGAGAGATAAGAAAGAGAGTCTGTAAGAATAATAACTTCTATCCTAGAATAGGAGTTTTTTTATTTTGTAGGATAAAGGATAGATTTATTAAATGGATTAGGAGGAGAGAAAATGAAAAAAGGAAAGTTTTCAGCATTATTACCATTAATAATTTTTGTATCGATTTATTTGGGAACTTCATTAGTAATGAAAGATTTCTACTCTGTATCTGTTTTAGTTCCAGGAATAATTGCAGTTTTATTTGGAATATTTACAAATAGAAAAAGAGGACTTGAAAAGAACATAGAGATATTTTGTAAGGGGGCTGGTAATAGCAATATAATTTTAATGTGTTTAATCTTTATATTAGCTGGTGCCTTCGCAGAGGTTGCTAAAAATATGGGAGCTGTAGAATCTACAGTAAATTTAGGGCTAACAATATTACCTAAAAATATATTAGTAGCAGGAATATTTATAATATCATCATTTATAGCCATATCTTTAGGAACATCAATGGGAACAATAGCTGCTATAGTTCCAATAGCAATGGGAATTTCAGATAAGACTAATATAGCATTACCACTTATAGTTGGGGCAGTAGTAGGTGGAGCTATGTTTGGGGACAATCTATCAATGATTTCTGATACAACAATAGCAGCAACAAAAACTCAAGGATGTGAAATGAAGGATAAGTTTAAAATAAACTTTAAGGTTATATTACCAGCTGCTATCTTAGTAATTGTAATATATACATTCTTAGGAAGTGGGGCTAATACATCAGTAGGCCAATACGATTATAATTTTATTAAGATTATTCCTTACTTAGGTATTTTAATAGCTGCATTAATGGGGGCTAATGTAATTGCTATATTATCAGGTGGGATAGTATTAGCTGGAGCAATTGGATTCTTCACAGGATCTTTAGATTTAAAGACTTTCTTTACTTCAATATCAACTGGTATAGGGGGAATGAGTGAACTTATATTAATTTCAATAATAATTGGGGGAATTGTTGAAATAATAAAAGAAAATGGAGGTATAGATTATGTATTAAACTTAGTTACTAAGAGAATCAATGGCAAAAAAGGGGCTGAATTTGGTATTGGATTATTAGTAAGCTTAGTTGATGCATGTACTGCAAATAATACTATTGCTATAGTTACAGTTGGACCTTTAGCAAAGGATATTTCAGATGAATATAACTTAGATTCAAAAAGAATTGCAGGAATATTAGATATGTTCTCTTGTGCAGTTCAGGGAATAATTCCATATGGAGCACAATTAATGTCAGCGGCGGCTTTAACTGGATTAAGTTCATTTGAAATAATGAAATTTTTATTCTATCCATATTTAATGGGTATAAGTGCAATAGCATTCATAGCATTTTTCCAAAAGAAAGAAAGTGCTGAAAAAAGTGGGGAGTTAAATGCTATAGCAGTTGAATAAAATATTAAAAAGCAATAAGCATTAAAAAGGGGATTTATATAAAAGGGGTTTAATAAATTTTAGTATAAAGTAAAAAAAGATAGGCTATAGAAAATAAAACTTACAAACAATATGAAGAGGATATTTAATAATTCTCAAAATATGTTTGTAAGTTTTATTAACTAGGCCTATTTTTTTATTTTATTAAAAGACAAATACTTTGAGATGAAATTCCTTCTCCAGAACCAGTAAAACCAAGTCCTTCCTCAGTAGTTGCTTTAACATTTATTTGATCTAAGTCTATATTTAATGCTTTAGCTATATTTTCTCTCATAGTAGGTATATGAGGAGCCATTTTTGGTCTTTGAGCTATTATAGTTGCATCTATATTTGATATTTTATAGTTATTTTTATTTAAAAGTTCACCTACAAATTCTAGAAGTTTTATGCTATCAGCACCTTTATATTTAGGGTCTGTATCTGGAAAATGCTTTCCTATATCTCCTAAAGCTGATGCTCCTAAAAGTGAATCCATTATTGCGTGTAATAATACATCTGCATCTGAATGGCCTAAAAGTCCTTTTTCATAAGGAATTTTTACTCCACCTAATATTAAATCTCTATTTTCAACTAATTTATGAACATCATATCCCATTCCTATTCTCATTTTTATCACCTCTTAGATTTATTTTTTCAATGAAAATTTATTTTTATGGTTTAATTA
>OKWQ01000493.1_pt1 | contig 11380 bp, 9 predicted proteins | sample 1607071 | NCBI WGS metagenome assembly OKWQ01 (sample SAMN07501039, study PRJEB24779) | human gut metagenome
AACTTCAAGGTGGAAAATTCCATGTAGAAGTAGATGGTGATTTATTCAAAGCCATAATAAGCTTTAAGAAAAAGTAATTTAAATTCTAAAGCTCATCTAGATATTCTCTTCATAATGTTTATAAGGTTTATACTTATTTTATATGTTATTAGAGAATTATAAGGTTTATTTTTGAAATTTATAATTAAAAAATATATAAGCACTAGAGATATTAATAAAGTAAGAAAGAAGGGTTCAAAGTAATAAAAAAATGCTTTGAACTCTATTTTTTTACCTAAAAAACTTATTTCACTAAAATTTATAAATGTGGTATAATGCTCGACAGAAGAAATGACTAGATGGAAAAGAGGAATAGAGAGAATGATAAAAAGTATAAAAAAGAATTTAAAACCTAAGATTCTTATAAGTAATTTAATCTTGATAATTGGTATAGTTATCTTTGTTACTTTATATGGAGCTGTCTTTGGAAGTGCTAATAGTCTTGTAGGGGTATGCGCCATAACTGCAATGCTTATGTTTGTAGATGTTCATTTAAGTTTAAAATTAAATGAGGCTATTATAACTACAGTATTATCCTTTGTTCTTATGGGAGTTTCAAGTCAAATAGCTTCAATAAATCCATTTTTAGGATTTGTAGTGAATTTCATAAGCATATTTGTAGTTTCATATTTAGTTACTAATGCTATGGAAACAAAGGCATATTTACCTTTTATACTTTGTTATGTATTTATAGAAGGAACTCCTATTACATGGAGTGAATTGCCAAGAAGACTTATAGCATTATTTGTTGGAGGAGCATTAATAGCTTTAGTTTATTATTTCAGTCATAGAAAAAAAGATGACTCTGATCATATGAATATAAGTGAAATGATAAAAACCATTAATAAAGACACCCTTCAATTTAACTTTTCACTAAGAATGGCACTTGCTGTATCTATAGCTATGTTACTTGGAAGCATACTTGGTTTTCAAAAATCAATGTGGATAAGCATTACTGCAATGTCAATAACTCAACCACATTTTGATGATACTAAGACTAGGGTTAAGGAAAGATTTTTTGGTACTTTAATAGGATCAGCAATATTTGTATTAATATTTGTTTATCTTGTACCACAACAGTTTAGTAGTATAGTTTTACTTATCCTAAGTTATATTTACACATTCATTAAGGAATATAAGATAAAGATGATATTCATAACCATGAGTTCTTTAGGGGCTGCAATGATTTTATTCCAACCAGGAGTTTCAGTACCTATGAGAATAGCTTTTATAGTAATGGGAATAGGTATAGCTTTAGTAGTAAATAAAGTTATCTATGGAAGACTAAAATTAGAGGAAAGTAATGAAGAATTAGATGAGACTATTAAAGATATAGATAAAGTAAATGATGAATTTTAGAGTAAATATACTATGTTAGAATTAGAGCTTTATAGAATCAATTAAAGAGTATAAAGTTTAATTTTAGAAGAAGTATATTGTATTGATTAAAGTATATAAAATTAGCTTTTAAGAAAAGCTTATTAAATATGCTTAAGCTAAATATCCATAATAATTAAAAATATATATTAAATTATTAAGAGGCTTGTACCAAAGCTACTCCTTAATAAAATTTATAGATTCCTAAAGAGAGAATATATCACTTTTTATATTTCAAAATAATATAGAAGGTTTTATATTAATTAATTTAAGGAAGAGGTTTATAAGTTTTATAGTGAGTTTTGGTACAAGCCATTTTTTATTAGATTTTTAATAATATATATAAGATTTAAATAATGTTTTAAATAATAATAATAGAGCTTTAAAAAAGTTTTAGAGATATATTTAAATGAAAAGGTTGAATTTGAAGGAAGTTATAATATTTTTTATATAATTTATAAATAAAAAATTTCTACAGTATTAAAGATTTAAACTAAATATAAACTTTATTTAAAAATTCTAGTGTAATTTAAAAAATAAAATGAAAAAATTAAATTTAAGAATAAACATGTTGTAAATTGTAAAACGAATTAAATTTACCTAAATATTATGATTTGATAATATGAAAATATATTTCAATAGGGAATAAAATATATTAAATAAAAATAAAATTAAGGGAGTTTAAAAGGAAAGATTATTAGAAAGCAAGATGTTTTCAATAAAATAATATTAATAGTAGGTGGAATTATGAGTTTATGTAAAGGAACAGTTAAAATTGGGAAAAAAAATCTTAAAAGGGGAACTAATAAGTATTTTTTTAAGAGATATTTAAAAAAGAACTATGAGTTTACAGTTTCAGAATTTAAGGATAGAAATAAATTTGAACTTTTAGAGCCTGTTAATGTAGAGGGGTTAGATTTTTTTGTTGATGTGGAGTTTAAGGGAATTAGACCAAAGGAAATAGATCTTAGAAGCATTGATAACTTGGAAAAATATCAATTTGAGAGATATGAACAATGGATTTCTAACAATTTAGGAATTTCCTTAGAAAATAGCAAGTGGAAAAACAAAAAGTTTAATTGGGGAAATTTAAGTGTAAAGCTTTCAAAGACCGTAAAAGAGGATTTAGGATGTATAACAATAAAAGTTGTATACAAGTAATGATTTTAGTCCTGTGATTGAAACTAATAATACTTCTTTTTATAAATAAATGAATATAATAAAATGCTTTAAAAGTTATAAGAAAATCAAAGTTAACAAAAAGTTCATAAATATGAGTATTGTTGAAAAAAGTCAAATGTATTATTTGTCAAAATGTGATTTTATTAAGAAATAAGTAGAATTATTTGGGAATGAAAACTTTTTATTTTGAAAAAAATGTTATTTTTAAGAGGAAATAAGCCATATTTTTCAATATAACTAATTTACAAATAAAGTATATACAAATTTAAGGGTTTTTTTTAGAAAAATTTTAATTATTTTTAAAAATGTAAAGGGTATTTATCAAAAAAATAATTCATTAAAATAGGAAAAAAAGAAAAAATAGAAATTACAGGGGGCTTTATGAAAGAAGGATTTTAGTATATTATAGTTAGGTGAGATTAATTTGTTGAAAATAAAAAATTAAATAGAGTAATAGGAGGGTTCATGGAAGAAAATACTATAAGCTTACAAGAAATTGCTTATGCTTTAAAGAAGAGATGGAAACTAATTGCACTAATAACCATAGCTGCTACCTTAGTTTCAGCAATATTAAGTTTTTTTGTTATAAAACCACAATATGAGGCAAAAACTAAGCTTTTCATTGGTAAGCAAGAAACAAGTCAAAATACAGCAAACTATGATAATAATGATATTATGATGTATCAAAAACTTATGAAGACTTATTCAGAACTTGTAAAGACTTCAGACTTAGTTACTAAGGCAGTTAAAAGTGCTAATTTAAATTACAATCAGAATGAAATAAAGGGGATTTTAAATAATCTTACTGCTAATCCGAGTGCTGATACTCAAATATTAGATTTAAGCTTTAAGGGAGGAAATCCTAAGGAAGTTTTAAAGGTAACAGAGGCTATAACAAATGAATTTATTTCAGAATCTAAGGAGCTTATTCCAAATGGAAATGTACAAGTTATACAAAAACCACAGCTTCCAGAACATCCAGTAAGCCCAAACAAGAAGCTTAACATACTTATTGCTTTTGTTTTAGGACTTATGGTAGGAGTAGGAGTAGTACTTTTACTTGAATATTTAGATAATACATTTAAATCAAGAGAAGAACTGGAAAAAACTTTAGATTTACCTATAATAGGAGCTATTCCAGATTACGATAGTATGGAGAAATAAGGGAGGAAAGTAGATGTTAATATTAGAAAACAATCCAAAGTCAGTTGCAGCTGAAAGCTATAGAACCTTAAGAACAAACATACAATACTCTTCCTTTGATAAGCCAGTAAAATCTATAGTTATTACTAGTTCTGAGCCTGGAGAAGGAAAGTCAACAACAAGTGCTAACTTAGCTCTTTCTTTTGCAAAGGATGGAAAAAAAGTAATTCTTATAGATTGTGATTTAAGAAAACCAATTTTACATAAAGAATTTCAAATTAGTAATTCTAGAGGATTATCGGAATTTCTAATAGGAAATGTTGAATTTTCTAAGGTGGTTTACAAACATGAATCAGGACTTCATGTACTACCTTCAGGATTAGTTCCTCCAAATCCAGCTGAGATGTTAGCTTCAAGAGCTATGGAACATCTTTTAACTCAATTAGAGGAAAAGTATGATTATATAATACTAGATACTCCTCCTGTTAATGCGGTGACAGATTCAAAAATACTTTCAACAAAGGTTGATGGAACAATACTTGTTGTAAAGTATGGCTACACAAAGAAGGATGCTGTAATAGAAGCTGTAAAGGGACTAAGAGCAGTTAATGCTAATATAATAGGAACTGTGTTTAATGGAGAGGAAAATCAAAGGGGAAAATATTATCATTATTATAAGAAAGATTAATATTTAAAATAAAACAACTTAACACTCCTAAAAAAGGAGTGTAAGTTGTCAATTTTGATGTAAAAAAACTGAAAAAAAGTAATAATATTTTAAGAGTTAAGGTGTTTACTTTATATAAATAAAAATAACTAAAATAGTTAGTTAAGAAAATAATTTGGTTAAGGGGGAGTTAAGGAACGTGTCCAAAATAAGTAAAGTAAAAGGAATTTTATTAGTACTAATAGATATACTCCTTATCAATATAGCTTATATTTTTAGTATGCTTGTTAGATTTGCCTTTAATGGACCAGTGCTAGGAGATATACCAGTAGAGCAATGGAATTTATATTTAAAATGGATGCCTCTTATAGCAATAATATATGTTGTTTTATTTGCATTCTTTAAAATGTATAAAAGCCTTTGGAGTTTTGCAGGTTTAGATGAAGTAATGAAAGGTGTTGCAGCTTGCATAGTAGGATGTTTAATAAATGTTATTATTATGCTTTTCTTAAATCCTAGAATTCCTATGATGGTAACTTTATCAGCAGGAATATTAACAATGGTACTTACTATTGGATTTAGGCTTTCATTTAGAATGTATAGAAGACTTGTAATCTATGGAACCTTAAAGGGGATTGAATCACAAAAAAATGTTCTAATAGTTGGAGCTGGCTCTTGTGGTAGATTAGTTATTAATGAAATGAAAAGAGAAACAGGAGCTGGATTTAAGCCTATAGGAGTTATAGATGATGATAGAAGTAAACTTGGAACTTATATAAATGGAGTAAAAGTTTTAGGAAATAGAAGTGATATAAAAAATATTGTTGAAAATCAAAAAGTTGATTTGATTTTAATAGCTATAGCATCAATAACTTCTGATGAAAAGAAAAAAATTATAGAAGCATGCCATGAAACTAAGGTTAAAGTTAAAATAATGCCTGGAGTTTATGAAATGATAGGTGGCAAGGTTAATCTAACTAAAATGAGAGATGTTGATTTAAGAGATCTTTTAGGAAGAGAAGAGGTTAAGCTTAGCAAGGATGAAATAGCTAATTATATAAAAAATAAAAGAGTTTTAGTAACTGGTGGAGGGGGATCTATTGGTTCAGAACTTTGTAGACAAATAGCTAATTTTAATCCAAAGGAATTAATGATTTTAGATATTTATGAAAATAATGCTTATGATTTAGAAATGGAATTAAATAGAACACATCCAGAGCTTAAGAAGCAAGTAATAATAGCTTCTGTGAGGGATAAAGAAAAGTTAGATTCTATTTTTAGAAGTTTTAAACCACAAGTAGTATTCCATGCAGCGGCACATAAACATGTTCCTTTAATGGAGACAAGCCCTGGAGAGGCAATAAAAAACAATGCTGGTGGAACTTTAAACACTGCGGAGTGTGCAGATAAGTATGGAGTAGAAAAATTTGTATTAATTTCAACAGATAAGGCTGTTAACCCAACTAATGTAATGGGGGCAACTAAGAGAATGTGTGAAATGATAATACAAGCTATAAATAAAAAAAGTAAAACAGATTTTGTTGCCGTTAGATTTGGAAATGTTCTTGGAAGCAATGGTTCAGTAATTCCTTTATTTAAAAAGCAAATAGCTGAAGGGGGACCAATTACCTTAACCAATAAGTATATAACAAGATATTTTATGCTTATTCCAGAGGCAGCTCAGTTAGTTCTTCAAGCAGGAGCCTATGCTAAGGGAGGAGAAATCTTTGTTCTAGATATGGGTAAACCAGTTAAAATATATGATTTAGCAAAGAATTTAATAAAGCTTTCAGGATATGAACCTTTTGAAGATATAGATATAAAGATAGTTGGCTTAAGACCAGGAGAAAAACTTTATGAAGAACTTCTAATGGATGAAGAAGGATTAACAGAAACAAAGCATGAGAAGATTTTTATAGGAAAACCTGGAGATTTTGATTTTGACTATATAAAAGAAAATATAGAAGAACTTATCAATGTAAGTAGATGTGGAACAGGAGAAGAAATAAGAAGCAAAGTTGAAGAATTTGTTCCAACGTATAAAAGATTAGATAAAAATGAAAAAAATAGCAATGATGAAGATGTGAATTTGAAAGTTGCTATAACAAAAGTTTAGGGGGAAGTAAAATGAGAAAAGTACCATTTTCACCACCTGATATTACTCAGAGTGAGATTGATGAAGTAGTAGATGCATTAAAGTCTGGATGGATTACAACAGGACCAAAAACAAAAGAATTAGAAAGATTGGTAGCAAAATATAGTGGAACATCAAAAGCAGTCTGTTTGAATTCAAATACAGCGTGTTCAGAGATGACACTTCGTGTACTTGGAATCAAAGAGGGAGATGAGATTATAGTTCCATCATATACTTACACGGCAACTGCCTCAGTTATAGAGCATGTTGGAGCAACTATTGTTATGGTAGATTGTGAACCAGGAAAATTTACATGGGATTATGATAAGTTAGAAGAAGCGATTACAGAGAAAACTAAAGTAATTATTCCAGTTGATCTTTTTGGTATTCCAGCAGATTATGATCGTATTATGAGTATTGTGGAGAAGAAAAAATCATTATTTAAACCTTCGAATAATAAAATTCAGCAAGCGCTTGGTAGATGTATTGTTATGACAGATGGTGCACATTGTTTTGGAGCTAAATATAAAGGTAAACCTGTTGCCACTTATACAGACTTTATTAACTATAGTTTCCACGCTGTAAAAAATTTAACGACTGCTGAAGGTGGCGCAGTTACTTGGAGAGATATTAAGGGGATTGATAATGAAGAAATTTATCATGAATATATGTTGTTAAGTCTTCATGGACAAAGTAAAGATGCTTTAGCAAAAACACAACTTGGAGCCTGGGAATATGATATTGTAGGACCATGGTATAAATGCAACATGACCGATGTTCATGCAGCAATTGGATTAGGACAAATCAGAAGATATGATAGTATTTTATCAAGAAGGAAAGAAATTATTGAAAAATACAATAAAGCTTTTTCAGAATTACCTTTAGAATTAGTTAAACATTATTCTGATAGTTATGAAAGTTCAGGACATCTATATGTAGTAAGTTTATTTGATAAATCAGGAGATTTAGTAGATTCTGAAATAAGAAATAAATTCATTACAAAGATGGCGGAATTTGGAGTTGGAACAAACGTTCACTATAAACCGCTTCCAATGCATACTGCTTATAAAAATCTTGGATTTGATATAAATAATTATCCAAATGCTTATGAACAATTTCAAAATACTGTGACATTACCACTTCATACTTGTATGAGTGATGAAGATGTTGAGTATGTAATTAATTGTGTGAAGAAAGTATTTAAAGAAATTTTATGTTAAAATTTAGGCGGCAAAATTAAAAAAAGAGGGGAGGGATTTATGTGATTGTAGGAAAAAAAGTTTGTATTTGTGGAATAACACATGAAAGTTCTATGAAAATATTAGATTGGGTGAATGAGCCTGAATTAAGACAATATACTGGTACAGTATTCCCAGTATCTGATTTTGAACATGAAAAATGGATTAGTTCTAAAGTTAGTGGAACTAAAGATAAGTTATTTATTGTAAAGGAAAAAAGAACAAATACAGATATTGGTATAATTGGTATAAAAAATATAGATTATATAAATAAAAATGCGGAGTTATATATAAGTCTTGGAAATAAGGATTTTTTAGAAGAATTGGATGAAAATGCAAGAGGTTTAGGTACAGATGCGGTTACTACATTCACTGATTTTTGTTTCAATAATTTAAATCTTCACAAAATATATCTTCATGTATTTGAATCAAATAAACGTGCAATTAAATGTTATGAGAAATCAGGATATTGTATTGAAGGAAGATTATTGCAACATCATTTTTTTAATGGAAGTTATGAAGATGTTTTTATTATGAGTAAAATACGATTTCAATAATAAGAAATATTTTAAAAAGTATAAATAGAGTTTTTAGGAGAATAAAATGTATAATTATATCAAACGAATTATTGATTTTTTGATTTCTTTAATTATTTTACCATTTTTACTGATTTTAATTTTATTAGTAGGTATAGCAATTAAATTAGATGATCATGGTTCAATTTTTTATATGGCAAATAGAATTGGATATAATGGGAAAATATTCAAAATGTTTAAGTTTCGTTCTATGAAAGAAAATGCACCAGATTTACGTTATGCAGATGGATCTACATATAACTCTGAAGATGATCCAAGAGTAACAAGGGTTGGTAAGTTTTTAAGAAAAACAAGTCTTGATGAAGTCCCACAATTTTTAAATGTTCTTATTGGTGATATGGCTTTTATTGGTCCACGTCCAGATAGTGCATTTTATTTAAATGAATACACAGAGGAAGAACGTGTTATACTTAATGTTCGACCTGGAATTACAGGCTATAACCAAGCAATTAATCGTAATTCTGTTGGGACAAAAGAAAAATTAAAAAATGATATAGTATATGTAGAAAATATGTCATTTTTATTTGATGTAAAGATAATATTTATGACAATAAAAGGAGTACTGTTTTCGAAAAATGTATATAGAGATAAAAGTAATTCTGAAGATATAAAAGGAGTATTGTTTCCTAAAGAGATATATATAGATAAAACTAATTCTGAAGATATAAAAGTCAGACAAGGGGAAAAATGATGAAAAAAATTATGATTTTAGGAGCAAGTATATTGCAACTTCCTGCAATAAAAAAAGCAAAGAAAATGGGATTAGAGGTAATTGCAGTTGATATGAATAAAGATGCAATTGGCTTTAAAGAAGATGGAATTATTTGTGAAAATATAAGTACTATAGATATACCAGAAATTATAAAAGTAGCTAAGATTCATAAAATTGATGGCATTATGACACTGGCAAGTGATATGCCTATAAGAACTGTAGCAGCTGTAGCAAAAGAGCTAAATATTGTAGGGGTTTCTGAAAATACAGCTATAAATGCTACTAATAAAGCAGTAATGAGAGAATGTTTAAAACTACAGAGTGTACCCATACCTCAATTTTACAGAGTTAATAATGAAGAAGAATATTTAAATATTATAAAAAAATTCAAAAATAAATGTATAGTTAAGCCTGCGGATAATTCTGGAAGTAGAGGAATAAATTTGTTATCTAACTTTAATGATAAAGATAATGTTAAAAAAGCTTTTCATTATAGTAAATTTTATTCAAGAAGTGGTGAGGTTTTAATTGAAGAATATATGGAAGGACCAGAAGTTAGTGTTGAAACACTTAGTATAGATGGAGTATGTTATGTAATTCAAATAACAGATAAATTAACAACTGGAGCACCATATTTTGTAGAAATGGGACACAGTGAGCCATCTCTTTTATCAGAAGAAATAAAAGCTGAGATTATCAAAATTACAAAGCAAGCAGTTAAAGCTATTGGAATTGAAAATGGACCATCACATACAGAAATTAAGATTACAAAAAATGGCCCTAAAATTGTAGAAATTGGAGCAAGATTAGGTGGAGATAATATAACTACTCATTTAGTTCCACTTTCTACTGGTGTAGATATGGTTGAATGTTGTATTAAAATTGCACTTGGAGAAAAGCCTGATTTTCAAATAAAGTATGAAAAAGGTGCTGCAATACGATACTTAAAAACGAAAAATGGTGTAATTAACAGTATTGTAGGTGTTGAAGATGCTAAAGAAGTCTCAGGAGTAAAACAAGTTAGTATAGTTCAAAATATCGGTGAAGAAGCAAAAAAAATTAAGAGTAGTGTTGATAGAGTTGGCTTTGTGATTGCACAATGTGAAAATGTTGAAAAAGCAATAAAATCTTGTGAAACTGCAATAAAAAAGATAAAGGTTGGAGTGGAAAAATAAAATGAAACGTTTATTAGTTTTTAGTGCATATTATGAACCAGAAATAGCATCAAGTTTGTATTTAGCATCAAATTTATATGAAGATTTTTCTAAAAATGGATGGAAAGTAGACTTGTTTGTACCGATTCCTACTAGGGGGGTAGATGATGCCACAAGAAAATATTATAAGTCACATAAAATTGAAAATAAAGAAAATCTAACTATACATAGAGTTTCGCTGATGAGAGAAGGTAAAGGGACTATAGGAAGAGCATTTAGATATATTTTAATGAATATTATTTTCATTTACAAGGGATTAACTACAAAGGCAGATGCAATTTTTGTACAAAGTACACCACCAACTCAAGGAGCAATGGCTGCAATTATAAAAAAAATAAAAAAAATTCCATTTGTTTATAATTTACAAGATATTTTTCCAGATTCTATGATAACAATGGGAATGATAACTAAAAAATCAGCAATATATAAATTTGGAAGGATAATTGAAAATTTTACCTATAAAAATGCGGATAAAATTATTGTAATATCAAATGACATGAAGGAAAATCTTATAAAGAAGGGCGTTTTAGATGATAAGATATCTGTTATATCTAATTGGATTGAAACAGATATAGTTAAACCAATTAAAAAGTCTGAGAACTATATGTACGATAAATTTAATTTAAATCCTAATGATTTTCATGTTGTTTATGCTGGAAATTTAGGACATGCGCAGAATATAGAAGTTATAATAAATGCAGCTAAATTTCTAGAAGGATATAAAAAAATAAAATTTGTGATTTTTGGTAAAGGGAATCAAGAAGAAAAATATAAAAATATGGCTAGTAAGCTTAAATGTGAAAATATTGTATTTTTACCAATACAACCTTATGATAAGGTTTCATATGTTTACAGCTTAGCAGATGCTTCAATTGTATCTTGTAAAAAAGGCTTTGGTGGAAGTGCAATGCCAAGTAAAACATGGAGTATTATGGCTACTGGTACACCCGTACTAGCTAGTTTTGATGAAGGAACAGATATGGAGAAAATAATTTCATTGAATAATTTAGGATTGTTTTCTAATGCTGATGATGTTAATAAATTGGTAAACAATATTAAATATTTATATTTTAACAAA
>OKWQ01000495.1_pt1 | contig 11339 bp, 12 predicted proteins | sample 1607071 | NCBI WGS metagenome assembly OKWQ01 (sample SAMN07501039, study PRJEB24779) | human gut metagenome
GCAAAGGGCAGAGTAGATGTGCCGGTGGAAACAGTCCGGGAAGCGAAGAAAAACGGCGGTCAGGATGAACTTATTACTCGTATGAGGGAGACGATCCATCCAAATGGATTCAGTTTCAAGATTCCAACGTCTGGATGGACGGAATCCCCTACAGATGCGCAGCTTTTTGCAAAAGCGAACTGGGAAATTAAATTTGACCCGAAAGCATTACCGATTGCCCGCCTTATCACAAACGGATAAGGATGTGAGAATAAGGATGTGAGAAAATGTATAGTTCTAAGGAAATATATAAACTGCAAATACTGACCGGAGAGAGTGACGAAGAGTTGCTCTCTTTTTTGTTAGAAGATGCAGAACAGTTTGTGCTTAGCTACACAAACCGAACCAAAATTATTGCAGGATTAGAAAAGACAGTACGGGATCTGGCTTTAATTGCGCTTAACCGCAGGGGTACAGAGGGTGAAGCGAGCCGGAGTGAATCCGGGGAAAGTTACAGCTTCGATAATGCCCCAAAACAGATCTACGATGTACTGGACCGGTACCGGATGGCGAGGGTAGGAGGTAGGACGTATGAGAATAAAGCAGAGCAGGCTTAAAAATTATTACATACGGCAGTCCAAAATAGAAAAAGACAGCGAAGGCGGGAAAATATCTGTACACGGAGAAGCTGTCCCATTTATGGGCGTTGTGTGGCCTGCCAGCGGCAAAATGCAAGCGGAGATATACGGGCAGAGATTATCTTACATCTTAAACGTAAAAATTGACGGAAAGTATGTGGTTAAGCCAGATGGGAAAAAGAATGTTTATATTTTCGATTCCGGTTTAACACTGTGCGAAGGAGATGGAGCTTGCATCTATGTATCGCCGGAAGCCGAACCGGATTATAAGATAATCTCCATTAAGCCATACATCCCCTTGTATATGGAGGTGGAAAAAATATGATCCAAGGAATGGTTGAACTGGGCAATAAGCTGGAAAAAATATCAGACGCAGACATTAAAACTGCTGTTGGTAAATGCATAAAACTTGTCCAGGCTAATGCAAAACAGCTATGTCCGACAGGCGATAGCGAATTGCGCACTAGCATCTTCGCCACGGTGGATGAGTACGAGGGTGGATGCCGTGGAACTTGCTATACAAATAAGAAGTATGGACCATATGTGGAATTTGGCACGGGACCCAAAGGGCAGGCAAGCCACAACGGAATATCACCAGATGTTACGCCTGCCTATTCTTTAAAGCCCTGGTGGATACACGAAAGCCAGATTGACAAGGAAACAGCAGAGAAATACCACTGGTTTAAATTGGAGACCCCGGACGGTGTTTTCTACCAGTGCACCGGCCAGGCAGCGCAGCCGTTTATGTACCCGGCGCTCAAAAACAATGTAGAGCAGATAATTAAGAAATTCCAAGAAGAAACAAGGGGGCAGTTAAAAACATGAAAAATGTAAAAGACCAGGTATATGCAGCACTTAGCACTGTTACAGAAAATGTGTCAGACTCCTATCCCTCCGACTGGGTAGAACTTCCGGCAATACAGTACACGGAAGAGGACAATAAGGTGGTAGAGCGGACGAACAATAGGGAAGACAAGGCACAAGTGCGGTATAGAGTAGATATTTGGAATAATAAGAGTACTTCCGCAGCCGCTATGGCCGTAGATGATGCAGTGGGGGCACTGGGACTGGTAAGGACATTGTGCCAGGATGTCCCGGACCCTTCTGGACTTAAGCACAAGGTAATGCGGTACGAAGGAATTATCGACATGGAAACAGATATTGTATATTGGAACAATTAGAGAAAGAGAGGATAAATTATGTTAGCGAATGGTGCGAAATTAGGATTTAAGAAAAAAGGCGGTAGTACATTTACAGATCTTCCGGGATTAAAAGAAATACCGGATTGCGGGATTGAGCCGGAAAAGGTGGAAAATACTGATTTGAATGCTAAAAACAAACAGTATGAAAATGGAATTGGAGATCTTGGAGACATGAAGTACAAGTTTAAGTATGATAATTCCAAGGCCGATTCACCTTACCGTGTGATGCGTACGGCACAGGAATCTAACGAAGTACTTACCTTTCAGGAAACTTTGACTGACGGCAGTACAACAGAGTACGAGGCGCAGGTTGCAGTAAAAAGAACTGGCGGCGGAGTAAATGCAGTATTAGAGTTCGAACTTACAATGTCGGTTCAAAGTGACTTTAAATACACGGACCCGACAGCGCCACAGGAATAAGGAGGATTATAAATGAGCGAATTAGCTGGAATCGATGAAGAAAATGAAGATATTGAAATGAAAAGCGGTGGGAAATCCATTGACCTGCCTAAGAGAAAACCATTCCATATATGGACGGTGGATGGAATAGACCACAAATTAAAGCTTAAAACCGCTATGGTTAGAACCCTGGAGGAAAAGTACCGGACAAACTTACTTAATCTTGTAATGTCGGATAATATCCCACCACTGTCAGTGATGTTAACAATCATCCAAGCTGCAATGACTCCCTGGGAGCATAAGATCAAACTTAAAAATGTAGAGGATATTTACGACCAATATTTAGAGGAGGGCGGCGATCTTATGACACTGTATACCAAGGTTATCATGCCCACGTTAGCGTGTTCTGGTTTTTTTACGCAGAGCCAGACGGAGGACTTACAGGAGAGACTGGAGAAGTCGGAAGAATTGCAATAACATGCATGTCAGCGGTGATAGATAACCTCTACGAACATGCAATCGATCACGGAGTAAAGCCGGCTGATTTTTGGGAATGCTCTATCGACGAAGTAATAGATATGGTGGAAAGTGATGCCAGGGTAAAACGACAAGAGGCAAAAATAAAAGCTTCTGCTGATTATTCCCTGGCACGTTTAATATCCACAAATATATGGTCGTATTGGAACAAAGACATTAGCATACCGAAACCCTGGGACAGCTACCCTGATCTATTCATGGAAGAAAGGGAAGAGTATGAAAATGAATTCAAACGGCAGGAATTAGAAAATTACAAAGAAAAAAGACGTATGCAATATGATCAATTTAATGCAAAAAGAAGAAGGGAGGTGAAAGAGTGAGTGAAACACTGGAGACTTTAAAAGTTGTAATAGATGCCACAGCCAACCCTTTAAAAAAAGAACTGCAAGAGGTTAAGAAAGAGCTTAAAGAAGCAACCAAGGAAGTGGAAGAGCAAAAGAAAAAAGTCAGGGAGTTAATGGAGAGCGCCACAAAAGATGCCAGGGAAATGAAAAAGCAGTTAGATGAAGCGTTCAACCAGCAAAATCCAACGAAACCTAAAGTGAATACGGCGGACTTGACAGAACAGGCGAATAAGGCGAAGGAAGAAATCAGCAAGGCGGTAACAATACCGATTGCCACAGTGATAGAGCCAGAACAATCGAAACAGCCAGAAATGCCAAAGCAGTTGCCAGCCACTATACAACCACAGGACAATACTATGGCAGAAGCACAAGCAACCATGACGCAGTGGAAAAATATGACCAGCTTTATGAAAAAATCTTTTTCTGATATGAAAAACGGCGATATTTTCCGCGAGCTTAAAGAGAGCATCCGAGGTTACGTACTGGAGGTGCAAAAAGCAGCAGGCATTAAAATTCCAACGGAGGAATACGAAAACCTGAAAGCGGATATCGATGATGCAGAAAATGCCCTTGAAAAGCTGGAAACAAAAAGAACACAAATGGAGTCCAAGGGATATACAGTTGAATCTGATGAATACAAGGAGCTTTCGAAATCAATTTTAAGCGCAGAAAAGGAACTTGATAGGCTAAACTCTAAAAAGTCAAAAATGCAAACTACCGGGACTACCCACGTTGTGACAGAAGAATACAAAGATCTTTCTAAATCAATTTCTAATGCACAAAAGGAACTTGACAAGTTAAATGCGAAAGAAGCAAAGATGCAAACAACCGGCGCTACCCACGTTGCAACAGAGGAATATAAAGAACTTCAAAAGTGTATAGCAGATACCGAAAAGAAGTTAGTAAGCCTACAGGCCAGGGAAAGCAAATTATCCAGTATGGGCGTAAAAGAGGGAAGCAAAGAATGGAAAAGCCTGCAATACGACATTAAGGAAACCCGGGCAGGACTGGAAGCATATCAGGCGGATTTAGCAGATCTAAAGGTATCTGGAGGCACGAAGGAAGAAAGCAAGGAATGGAAAAGTTTACAGTTTGATATAAAAGAAGCCAGCACCAGGTTAGAAGCATACCAGGCTGATCTGGCGAAGATGAAAGCAGCCGGAGGTGAAAGGGCAGAAAGCAAAGAATGGAAAAGTCTGCAATATGATATAAAAGAGACTGAAACACGTCTGAGCGGCTATCTGCAAAAGATGACCGAACTGTCCAACAGTGGCGGTGATATAGTTACCACGAAAGAATGGCAGCTCCTGCAACAGGAAATAGACAAAGCGAGAGCAAAATTAAATTCCTATAAGGCAGAAAAGAATAATCTTCCTAACAGCGGATATGCTTTTGCCGATACAGGCATGAGTTCTGGAAGCTATATTAAAACAGCAATGGCGGGGATGGGACAGTTGAAAGCGCAGGTTAACCCGGCTATAGCAAGTCTAAAGGCACGCGTACAGGACTTCATTAAATCCATACCAGTAATCGGGCGCGTAGCAACGGAAACATCATATGTAGCTTCGAAAGCGTTTAGCGGCTTGAAAAAAGTATTCAACACGGTTACCGCAGGGGTTAAAAAAGCAGGCGGAGCATTTGCCTCACTCATTCAAAAGTTTAGAAGCGGAAAGCCGCATATAGATGGCGCCAAGAAGTCTATGAGGGGAATGGGGGAAACTGGCAGAGGATTAGGCGGTATGTTAAAGACAATTGGTATATCAGCTAAATTTATGTTTGCCAGTTTTTTAATACGTGGTGCACTCAACGGAGCAAAAGAAGGGTTTCAGAATCTTTCCAAATACAGTAGTGCCACAAACGACAGCTTGTCTTTGCTGAAATCTTCCTTAACACAACTTAAAAACAGCCTGGCTACCGCGTTTGCCCCCATACTTAATATTATTACACCGGCGCTTAATGCTTTTATACAGGAGATTATAGCCGGAGTAACAGCGATTGCACATTTCTTTGCAGCCTTAACCGGTCAAAAGACATATACAATTGCGAAAAAGGTGAACCAGGATTTCGCCGGGAGCCTGGAGGGAACTACCGGGGGCCTGAATGATGCGACTGATGCTGCAAAAGAGTATAAGAAGCAACTACTAGGTTTTGACCAGATTACAAAACTGGAAGACCCAACCAGTTCAGGCGGAGGATCAGAGGGCGGATTATCACCGGGGGACATGTTCGACACCGTAGAAGTGGAGAGCAAATACAAAGAACTTGCTGAGAGTATTAAGAAGTATTTCAAGGAAATTTTTGAGCCTATGAAAGCTGCCTGGGACACTTACGGGCAAGGTGTTATAGATGCTTGGAAAAAGGCCCTGGAAAACGTTCTGGAGGCTGTAAAGAGCATAGGAAAAAGTTTTTTAGAAGTATGGACTAACGGAACAGGAGAACGGTTCTGTGGGAACATATTAAAGCTTGTACAGCAGATAGGGGAAGCAGTAGGAGAGTTCGCAAAGGCATTTAAAAACGCTTGGGACGATGACAACAAGGGCACAAAACTCCTACAGAGTTATTTTGACAAGTTTAACTCCATCCTGGAATTAATCCACAGCATAGGAGATTCCCTATTAACAGTCTGGAGCAATGGCACAGGTGAAAAGATTATAGGCAATATCCTGGACATTTTCACCAACATAAATAACACCATTACCAACATAGCCAAAAACTTTAAAAAGGCATGGGAGATGGATGGAACCGGCACAAAGATCATACAAGATCTGGCAGACCTGTTTAATAATATCCTGGATCATATAAATAACATCTCTAAGGGATTGGAAAAGTGGTCAAAGGAACTGGACTTTACCCCTATTACTAAAGCTTTACAAGGAGTAACCGAGGCCTTAAAGCCATTAGGAGACAAGGTGGGGCAGGGACTGGAATGGCTGTTTACAAATATCCTGCAGCCTCTTGCAAAGTGGGCTATAGAACAAGGTATACCGGCGGCGCTGGATGCCATCAAAGGAGCCTTAGACTTAGTTAATGCCATAATAGAAAAGGTAAAGCCAGCATTTAGCTGGGTGTGGGATAACTTTTTTAAACCGTTGGCGTCCTGGACGGGCGGAGCGGTCGTGGATATCCTAAAAAAGATTGGGGAAATATTTACTGATCTGGCCAAAATAATAGGTGACTCTGACAGCTTTGTTGATTGTCTGGTAGATATAGGAAAATACTTAATAGAGGGCCTATATAAAGGAATTAAAGCTGCTATTGCAAGTGTTGGAACCTGGATTAAAGAACATATAGTAGATCCGGTTGTAAACGGTGTAAAAGAGTTCTTTGGTATACATTCTCCATCCACAGTGTTTGCAGAACTTGGAGGGTACTGTATCGAAGGACTGTTCAACGGCCTTAAGAATCTTCCAAGTAACCTGGGAGAGATCCTATCTGGTGTATGGGAGGGTATTAAGAAAGGCTGGAAAGCGCTTGGAGATCTTGCCCTGGAAGTAGGGGCTAAGATAAAACAGAAAGCATCCGATTTGTGGGAAGGTTTAAAATCCGGATGGGATACTGTTAGCAATAAGGTAGTAGAATTTGCTACAGATGTAAAAGACGGAGTAAAGAGCACAGCAAGCAAGGCCTGGAACGGTATAAAGAATGCCTGGAATACCGGGACGACAAAGGTGGCGGAATTTGCGGCAGACGTAAAAGAAGGAGCTACCACAGTAGCAAGTAAAGCATGGTCTGGTATAAAGAATGCCTGGGACACTGGGACAAGCAAGGTTACAGAGTTCGCTTCCGATGTTAAAGACGGGGCTGTAAGTGTAGCCTCTAATGTATGGGGAAAAATAAAAGGAGCCTGGGACACCGGAACCAGCAAAGTGGCAAACTTTGCTTCCGGATTAAAAGATAGCGCTGCTTCTGTTGCAAATAGTGCATGGTCAAGCATATCTGGAGCATGGGGCAATCCTAATAACAGAAAGCTTTCAACTACCGCTGCTATGTCAACGTCTGCAAACTCGCTGTATAAACCATTTAACGATTATTGGAGTAAAAAAACCCTAAAAACAAATGTAAAAACAAAACAATCAGGGTCGAGTTTGTGGACTGGAGTAAAAAATAGTTGGAATAGAAAAACGAGAAGCGTTCCCGTAATGCCATATTCGAGAAAATCCGGCGCGTCTTTGGCCAATGAATTTGGCAATGAGTGGGGAAGCCCCGCAGTTCCAGTTAAGCCAACATTTGATAAGAGCCAAGTTCAAACCGACTTAATGAATTTATTTAACACGTTTAATCCTAAATTTGGAATTGCGGGAAGCATAACTTTAAATATTCGCCAGAATGCTGATGGAGGTATTCTCAAAAATGGATCTTGGCAAAAGTTTGCTACAGGTGGGATGCCTAATATGGGGCAAGCATTCATTGCGCGAGAAGCAGGGCCGGAGCTTGTAGGAACTATCGGAGGACATACGGCAGTAATGAATAATGATCAGATTGTTTCTTCTGTTGCATCTGGCGTTTATAACGCTGTTGTGGCTGCAATGTCATCATTCCAAGGTGGTGGAAAAACGCCTTCTGTTAATGTGTATGTTGGAGGTAAGAAGATCACAGACGTTGTCGTAGAGGAAATTAATAATCAGACCTTAAATACAGGGCGCTGCCCGATAAGAACATAGTTTACATTGTTCCTCTCTTTTGGTATAATTTACTATCATAAAGGGAGGAATAGAGAAAATGAGAAATTTAAAAAAATGGCTATCAATATGTTTAATAATGTTGGCATGTACATGTTTGCTTGTTATGCCGGTTCAGGCATCGAACAAAGTAAGAATTAACAAGACGAAGGCAACAGTTACAGCAGGTAGTATTCTTAAGCTCAATATGGTTGGAACAAATAGAAAAGCTAAATGGTCAACTGATAATTATGATGTCGCGGCAGTTAAAAACGGGAATGTATATGCAAGGCAGTCGGGAAGAGCCACAATTAAGGCTACAATAGGTAATAAAAAATATACTTGTAAAGTAAATGTAAGAAAGTATAAAAAGACATTAAGAAAAATGATATCGTATATGGAAACAAAGGGAAATGTCAAAGGTTATACTTCGGATCAATACATGGCTTTAAAATCTCCTTTTACATATTTTGGTGCAACCGATGCGTTTATTTGTGACGATTTTGCATTGCTTGAATATAATGGCAACATTATGGACACATGGAGTTCTTTTGAAATAGTTGATTATGTGAAACGTCATAAAAAATTTGTGATGAACGGGAGTACTATAATGCTTGCTCCGGCTGTAAAAAATAATGTTGTTCTTCTAATAGCGAATGATAGCAAGAATTCGAAAAAAATAATTAAAGATTTTAAAAAATTCAAATAACAAACAGCCCACTTACAAACGTAGGTGGGTTTTATTATGCTCAAATTTATCACGGAGGTGGATAAATGGAATATATAGACATATGGATAGATAATGAAAAAATGCCTCCGTTAAAAAAGGAAGGATTGTCAATAACCAGAGAACCGGTCTGGTCTTCTAACACTGGCAGGGGAGCAGACGGTGTTATGGGCGGAGATATCGTAGCTTACAAATATACATTAAAATGCAGTTTCACTAGCATGGATCAAAAGACAATAGCGAAAGTTCTGAGGCTTACTAAGAAGCCTTTTTTTAATGTAAAGTTTTTAGATCCGGAGCAGGAAACAGATACCTATAAAACAATAACAATGTATGCAGGAACACCAACAATACCGGTATATTCTTTTGCCAGTGGAATGCCGCGGTATGTAGGGGTAACCTGCGATTTTATCGAACAGTAGAAAGGGATTATTATGGAAATCAGAAAGAATATAGAATTTACAGCGTACTCTGCGACAACAGAAGGGCAGGAAATAATGAATTTTACTGCAAGAATAAATTCCGATGACCCAACACAACTTACGTATTATCTTGGAATTCAGAATCAGGCATTATATAAAGAAAATCGAGCGCAGGCAAAGTCAGATCAGTTGGCATTCGAGGATGCCGTTTATGCTGAACAGGATAAACTTATTGCATCAAAGGAGGAAGAGAAATAATGAAAATGAAATCACGTGAGATAGAAAAGAAATTATCAGGATTGTTAAATTTAAAAGACAAAACATTTCCAAGAGAAATGAGCTATGCAATCAGCCGGAACATTGAGAATTTAACAAAGGAATACGAACGTATCGGAAAAGAACGCATAGACATTTGCGAACTTTACGCTAAAAAAGATAAAGACGGAAATGCGATAACCGAGACAACAGTTAAGAAAAATCAATACGGGCAGGAAGTAAAAGAGACAAACTATGTCTTTGAGAGCCCCGAAGACGAGCGTATGTGTACGAAAGATTACCAGGAAGTCCTTGAAACAGAAACAGATATTTCTATTTTTACAATTACTCTGGAAATGTTTGAAAAGTGTGAGGAAGTTGACCGGTACAGCGTGCCTACAGTAGGAGAAGAAGCGGCCCTCATTTTTATGACAGAGGAAGCAAAAAAAAAGTAAGAGAGGATGGTGTAAATGTATAGAGCATCCGAACAATTTGACGATGAAATAATGCAGCTTTCCCGGCGCTTTTGTGCCAAGATTGTGCTTGGAAGCTCTACGATTACAACCGGAATCATTAAAATTAAGTTTACCGGTGGCAGTAACGGCGGGGAAGATATAACAATTGGCTCTGCCGTATCCCAGGCGGTGGAGATTTCTGTTAAGTCGGATTTAAACTTTTCAGGCAAGGAAATAGCTGTGTATATAGGTCTTCGGATTGGCGAACAGATTGAATATGTGCCTATGGGCGTGTATGTAGTAGAAAAGCCGTCTAAGAGTAGCGGTGTGGTTAGTTTTACCGCGCACGACCGAATGATATCAAAGGGGGAGCTGTTATACACTTCCGGGTTAACATTTCCGAACAATTCTAAAAATGTCTTGAATGAAATCTGTGCGCAAATGGGAATAGCATATGCCACACAGTTAACAGGTATAGCAATACAAGAGAAACCTTCTGGCTATACGCGCCGGGAGGTTGTTTCTTATATTGCGGGACTGCACGGGAAATTCGCGTGTATCAATCGTACAGGAAATCTCGAATTGAAATGGTATGAGGACAATTCCTATGCTCCGGGCGCAAGTCGGATAAACGAGCCAGAAGTGCAGGAGAGCGACTATATATTAAGTAAGATATCCTGTGCGATAAATCAGGATAATACAATTGAATCAGGAACCGGAAGCGGTATGAACATATCTAACCCGCTGATGACGCAAGCGGTATTGGACAATGTAGTAAAACAGTTAAACGGATTCCGGTTTAGACCGGGAAAGTTGCAGGTTCGACTAGGGGATGTTCGACTTGATCCGTGGGATATTATCACCGTTCAATACGGAAGCGAAGTATTAAAAATACCCTGCATGTCACTAACCCATGATTATGATGGTGGTGTTTCCACGGAAGTAATATCTGTAGGAAAAACAACGGCAGAACAGGAGTATAACTATAAAGGCCCGACAGCAACCGCTATTGACCGGGCGTATACGGAATTATTTCTGGTAAATAAAGTTGTGGCGAATAAGATAGACGCAGAAGAGGCAGATATTAAGTTTGCTAAGATAAAAGAATTAGAGGCAACCAATGCCAAGGTAGAAACAATTGTGGGGGATTTTGCGGATTTTAAATCGGGTGAATTCGAAGACTTAAAGGCGAATCAAGCAACTTTCGAGGAAACTACAACCAAAAAGTTTACAGCCGTAACCGCACAGATCGAAACAGTTACCGGTGATTTTGCAAGCTTTAAGACGGGTGAATTCGAAACATTAAAATCCAAGCAAGCCTCATTTGAAGAAGCCACAGCGCAGAAGTTCACGGCCGCAAATGGAAACATAGACAATCTAACCGGACAGTTCGCAACCTTTAAAGAACTTACCACCACGAACTTTACCGCAGTGACCGGCAATATAAAAGATTTAACAGTAGAATCCCAGCGTGTTAAGACGCTCCTTGCCGGCAACATAACCGCAGATAATATAGCCACCGGAGCAATAACAGCCGGAAGCGGAATAATTGCGGAGGGAGCCATAGGAGATGCGGAGATATCCAATCTATCCGCAAATAAGATTAAATCCGGTACGGTAGACACATCCCTGGTAACTATAGCCTCCAAAGACAGCGCCATAACAATAAACGGGAACCAACTTATGGTAAACGACACCACCAACGCCGCCAACCCGATTAACC
>OKWQ01000504.1_pt1 | contig 11161 bp, 12 predicted proteins | sample 1607071 | NCBI WGS metagenome assembly OKWQ01 (sample SAMN07501039, study PRJEB24779) | human gut metagenome
TCTCAAATATTTTACTATCATAGTTTTACACCTCAATAAAATTCTATTTTCTATAATTTTATTATAGCGTGTATCATTAAACTAATGAAACATAATGATACATTATGAAGTTTAAAAAATGGCTATTTTCCGTTAGATTTTTAGATATTTCTCTTTAAATCTTAGTGTATTGTTAAACGTTGGTATTATGATACATAAAATATTAAATAAAAAGCCATAATTAATACATGGCTTTTATAGTACAAATTATATTTTTAAATACTTAAATAATCTATAGGATTATATGGATTTTTAATTTCTTCAACAGAATACTCTATATTTTCCCATATATTAAATACCTTTTTATCTGAATCAATAAAATTAATAAATTTTTCTCTTACTTTTTCAAGTATTGTTTGGCTAGCTTCTAAATTAAAATATTCATCTAAATTAACATACTTATCTAAACTAAATTTCAAATCTAAATCAATTACATTTAAATCAAACATTTTTTCAACATTAGATTTCTCTACCATTTCTCTTACATTAGCAACTTCTATAATTAAATCATTATTAGTTAAATAGAAGTTTATGTAATCAAAATTATCAATTTTAATTAATTCCTCACCAGTATAAATATAATTTCCCATAATTTTCAACCTCCTATTTTTCATTTATAAATTAATTATACACCAAATATATTTATTATTAATTAAATAACATTTAATTCTAAAGTATCTACTAATTCCTCTCTAGTCCTTTTCGTATATATAGCCGTAGTTCTAATATCCTCATGCCCCATAAATGTTTTTATAACATCTAAACTGACACGCCTTTCTGCTAAGTTCTTGCCGAATAAATGGCGTAGTGAATGTGGGTGTGCCTTTTCTTTTTTTATATGAGCTTTTTTTGCATACTTAAATAGCATTTTATTTATAGCCTGTCTTTTTAATGCCCCTCTTCTTCCTGTAAATACTTTGCTCTTATCAGTTTCAAGCCTTTCTGTTTCTATATATTGCTTTATAAGTTTAATTATTTCACTTGAACAAAAACACTCTCTATACTTAGCACCCTTACCCTTTATTTGTATATCTCCGTTATATATCTCTCTTATTTCTAAACTTAATAATTCTGATACTCTTAACCCTGTATTGGCTAATACCCTAATAATAACCCTATCTCTAAAATTATCACATACATTCAGTAACCTTAAATATTCACTTTCACTCAAAACATTAGTTATATATGGTTTCTTTTGAATTTTAACGCACTTCTCTTTAACTTCAATCTCACAAAATCTCAAAAACTTATTTATAATTATAATCTTTCCATTTATGGTACTAGGTTTATATTTTTCTTTCTCCAAATTCATTTTATATTTTTTTAGATAAATTTTTATTTCATCTTCTAATAGATCACTTAATTCTTTATCTGTTTTTATTTTTATAAATTTCAAAAAATACTTTATTTCTCTCTCATATCTCTTTGTAGTTTCAAGTGTTAAACCTCTATCAAATTCATATCTTATAAATTCGTTTAGTTTAATATTATTCATTTGTTTACTTATTCACCTCATTTATTATTTATCAAAAACATTTTCTTGCCTAATGGTTCATCTTTTAATTTTTCACCATTTAAATATTTAATATCTAGTAAGTCCATGAAATAACAATATCTTATTGCCCTTGTTATTTTAGTCTTAATATTTCTTTTGCTCATTCCTCTTCTTTCTAATATTTTTTTATATAACTCAATTTCCTTATCGCTTATCGGTTCACATTTTAATCCTAATAATACTCTAAACTTTATAAACTCTAAGTAATCATCAAAATATCTATCTACTGTACCATCACTAAAAAACTCTTTAGCTTTTCGATATATCTCCAATTGATAAAATTCTTCTTTTGTCATTTTAAAATTGCATAAAGCTTTTTCAACTTCCCTGTTACTATTTTTAAAATTTGTACTAATTCTATTAACTCTAGCCATTTTTACCTAAAGAAATATTATATCTTTTCATCAAATATCATATTTAAAATACGTTCTTGAAAAGTTAATTTCCCCTTAAATTTACTTCTATCAAATTTTTCACCCCAAACCTCTTTTTCCACCCTTTCATTCCAAACAAGAGGTTTTAATCTAGTTATAATCGGACTAACATCTTTTTCTTTTAATTTTGTTTCTTTATTTAAAAACCAATCTTTTAAATTGTTAAGTTCCTCTTCACTTGTAACCATTTTTAAAAATAATTTTGAGAATTTATCATCATCTTTTAAATTTTCAAAACCATTTTCCAATAAAAATTTAATTCTTTCTTCTGTCTTTATTCTAAAATCTCCTTTTGCTCTTACCATTTTTAACTCCTTTGCTCATTCATTATATTTCTAATTCTTGTTAGTTTAGTTCTTATGCTCCTTTTACTAAATCCCATTAGTTCTAAAACTTCACTATATAAAATTATGTCCTCTTCTTCTATTTCTTTAATATTTTTATTTAAAATATGCTTTGCATATATATTAAAATCTTCCCATTCTAAATGGTACTCTTTTAACGTTCTTTCATTCACTAAATACCCTCCATAATGATACACTTTTTCTCGATTTTATGTAAATATATTCCACTCTTGAAAGTATTGAAATTACTAGGTTTTTATTTGTAAAAAAATGGTTCAACGAGAACTCAATTATTTTTTTCTCTACAAATTCAATTATACATCTCTTTCTATATTAAATCTAAAAAAATTATATAAAATTCTATAGTTTTAAATGAAAACTCTTATTTTTTAGGCTACAATCGTATATCATTTTGTAGCATATAGAAAAAAGCTTAAAAAAAGAAAATATATTTATAATACTTAAAAAAACTTCTAAAATCTATAATAAATAAAAATTCTCAATTAGTAATAAAAAAAAGTAATTTCCAGTAGATAATTACCAAAAAGACAGAATGTATCAGAAAACTATGAAAAATATAAAAAAGAGTAAAAAATTGTGCAAAAATAGTGTGCAAAATGTGCAAAAAAACGCCTTGAAATAACTATAGTTTGATAATACAAATAAATAGAATAGTTTAATGATACATATTGAAGTAAAAAAAGAAGAGGTAAAAAAATACCTCTAAACAACTATTTACTTGTAGATAACTTTAAGAACCTCTCTAATATCTTTTAATTCTATTTGGTCTTTGAAGGCTCTTTGCCTATGGATTTCCCAATCTTCTAGCATATCAATTTCTCTAAGTGTTTTAGTAAATTCTTTTATTGTTTTTTGAGCGTAATTATCAGCTAAATCAGTGTTAAGAATTTCATTTATGACAATGTCAATGTCTTTGGTTGTTAGGGGTATTTTGTTACCCTCTTCATCAATGAATTTTATTCCTAGAGAGTGTATTTCTTGTAATGCTCTTTCCTTATCCTCATGTTTTATGTAGCACTTAGCAATATTGATAATTGCTAAATCTCTCTTATCAATAGATAAATTTTCTTTGTAATTTTTAACTAAACCCTCTTTGAACTTTTCCCAATTCATATTATCACCCCATTTTATTATAATGTCTTAAATAATTACTATATAAAACTATCAATATAAATATTATACCTTAAATTTTCTTAATAAAAAATAAGCAATCTACTAACTTTTAGAGTTAATAAATTGCTTGGAGTAATGTAATTTGATTACTAGAGTAATAATATAAGATTACTGTTAATTAATAATCTATAGATTTATATAATTTAAACTTTATGTATTCATCATGGTACTCAATAGAATATGACATAAAATATTCATTAAAAACCCCTTCTTTTTCAAGAGAACTTATAATTTTTAATAATTTATCATGTAAGTTCCACTCAATAATCTGCTCTCCTTCTTCTCTGTTTCTAATCTTCTTTTTCAAATAAACTTTATTCATGTACTTCTCCTATAAGTATTCATTTTTTAAAATTTCGCTTATAGTTCTAGTGCTACAATCATATTCAATGGCTAAAGCTCTGTAGGTTGCCCCTTGTTTTCTTTTCTTTTTAATTTCATTGCATAGCTTTTTATTAAATTTCTTTTTCTTAACGCCACGCCTAACTAGAAAATACTCTTTGTTTTCTTCTGTAAATTCAATGTATGGTATATCATATTCTTTTAGTTTTTCTAAATGCTCTTTGTTGACCATAACCATTTTATTATCTAAATCTTTAATGCTTTTTACTTCTAAACCTTCAACTAACATCTTTAAACCTCACAATGTTTTATTTATATATAATATAATACACTATAATAAAATAAAAAGGATATAGACAATTAGTCTACACCCTCCTCTTTTAGGCATTTGATAATGTATGATTGTGTCTGCAATTTGAAAAATAAAAGTTGATACTAACCAATTTTATATTACCAGTTAAACAATTATTACAGTACGCTAATTTTACACTAAAAATAAATACATTTCAACAACTTATATTTCAATATAGCATTTTTACCCACCTAAAACACCACCATTTTAATTTTTATTTATCCTTAGTGTATTTATACCTCTAATATTCAAAACCTCTTAAAATTAATTTTAAAGCCATATAAATATTTTTAATTTTATTTCGTTGTCGATTTGGTCGACCGCAAACTTTTCGGAAATCTAATTCCGAATTAAATATACGGAGAATTTCCCCTTTTCCTATTTTCAGATGTCCTCATTTAGGACTTTTAATTATAGGTTACCAAATCTCATTGGGTAAGCTCTTTAAGTTAGAAGTCAATTTAATTGACTTCCGAATTTCAGAATTGGTAAAACTCAACCGATAGCAGCGTTTCACTTTTCTACCTCAATAACAATTCGTTATTAAGATTTTATTTAGCAATTCATATAAAATCAGATTTGCTACCACCTAGCTTTTAAGGTTACATACCATAGAGATACTAACGCTAGGGTATTCCCATTTTAGACACTCCTATATAACCTCTGTACAATTAGTACATTACCTAAATAGTCGACGAAATTCGTCGGCAGTACATAAAATAAAGCTTTTACGGTGGTTCAAAATCACCGTTTTTACTATCCACTCACACCGCGGGAAGTCCCACCCCTCAATTAAACCTACTCTAAAAACTCTATTTTTGATACTAGCTAAATTCTTAGAGGTAAAATCCTACAAAACCTAGTAAATAAGCTACTTGAAGAGGTATATAAACAAGCATAAATGCGACCACATAATAAGCCCCCCCATATAGCTCTTACGAAAAAATGATACCTCTTGCCTTAATTTATTAAATAATTTATAATACAAAAAGAACAAGGCTTATATTAAACCTTGCTCTTTTAACGCTTTTCTATCGCGTATATACGTAATTTTAGATATATTCATTTGGAAACATATATCTTTTTGTGTAAGACCTTCGCTCAAAAGGTCTTTTATTTTTGCCCTTCTTTGACTAACTTCTTCTTTTTTGGTTAACTTACTTTGTTCTTTTAGCTTATTTTTATACTTTTCTCTTTTATTTTTGTTCAAAATCTTATCATTCTTTTTATAATAATCCTTGTTCCATTGTTCTTGTGTCTTAGGTTTGTATATGCTCTGTAGCTCTAACTCTTCGCATTTTTCCCATGATATCTCTAAATAGTTTACTAGAGTTTCATTCTTGTATAGATATTGATTTGTATTTACATTCCTTGTATTTCTCGCTATTACATGAGGTCTGCATGGCTCTATAAACTTACTATTGAACTTTAGCATTTGTTCCTCTGCATACTTAAAGTCCTCTTCTGTAAGCTTTCCATTTTGATACTTAATTTTAACCAATGTAAAATTTCTATATAGAAAATTCATTCTTACCCTTAAATCAGTTTGTCCAATTTCATTTAACCATTCTTGTATCTTTTCTAAATCTCTTATTCTATTAGAATTTAACGTAAATACATTATGTAACTTAACTACTTTGTTATTAGCTTTTACTCTCCCTTTTTTCTTCTTGTACCATTTTGGAAGTTCTTCAAGCCATAACTCCTGTAATTCCCTTAATGTATATCTTATTGAATTTTCATATTTAAAAATCTTAACTGTAGCCCCATTCTTTGAATTTATACTGTTTGGAACTCTTATATAACTTTCGATATTTTGTTTTTCTGCTCCAAAGTCTTTTAATTCCTCTGCAAATACCTCGCTTATTCTTCTTGCAAGTATCAAAACATTATCTCTATGTTTTGGTATATAGCAAGTTTCTATACAATATATTAATCTTATTTGGTTACCATACTCTATATGTGTCGGCGTTGGTATTCTTTTATCGAAAAATTCATCTTCTAACAGTTGGATCACTTGGAATGGTTCTAAATCTTTAAATATCCTTTTCTTTTTATAGTCAACGTCAACGGCTATTGCATTTATACAGAACAAATTACTTCTTGCTCCACTTTTCATTGTTCTAAATGGATTTAATGAGATGAATAAATCCTCTTTATCCTTAGAGTTCAATATCTTATTTACCTTAATGCCATTCTTAAATGCACTTATAGGATACGACTTAACTTGCCCATTATTCTTTTGTAATACCCTTACAAAACATTCATCATTATTAACATACAGATAGGTTAATAGCTCTTTAACCTCGTTTACCTCTTCTTTATTGAAAAGCTCATTATAAAAACATTTCTCTAGTATTACCCCATTTTATCACCTTCTTTCGTTGATAAACGATTTAATTAATATTGTATAGTAATTCCTTTAGTAATTCCATATTTCGCTAATTATAAATTTTAAGGGGCTGGTTTTACACCTTCCCCCTTTTATAAATTAAAAAATATGAAAATATTCTTTTAGATAACTTAAACTTGAAAGACCACATCTAACTCCACGTTCAAAATAATAGCCTACTTCCATAAGCGTTGCTTTATCCTTTAAATCAATAAACTCTTTAAACAATGTCATTTCCTCTTCATCTAGCTTACAATCTAATATTTCATACAATTTCATAAGTCTATCTGTAATTTCATTGTGTTCTTTCGCCTGTTCCTCTTCCATATATTCAAAATCACGCTCAAATTCAATCAACATTTCTCTTTCGATAATTTCACTTAATAACTTTTGCATTTTATTAAATTCTATATTCATGTTAATACACTCCTTCTACTGGTTTAATACCTTGTAAAGTTTTATACTTTCGCTTACTTGGGATAGATTAAGCTTTTCAACTTTTATCCCTTGCTCTCTTAGTTCCTCAATAAACATTTTGAATAATTTTGTATTCATAGGTTTAATAAAACTCCTTTACAGATACAACCATTAGAAGGTATAATCATATTGCACTTATGGTTGTAGCCTTCTTAATGGTTGCGACCTTTTTTTATTTATCTTTTAGGCTTTTTATAGTGCCATTCTATGTGAAAAAGGTGGGTTTTTGATGTGCTAATAATCTCATTTTATGTTTAAAAGATGTGTTTTGAGTGTGCTTATCATGTGTCTATCGTGTGCATTTGGAAATTTATATGTACCCATTGAAAACCTAGGCATTGCCTAGCATATCACTATATGTGATATCATTTTCCCCTTATGCTCTTTAAGTATTTACTATCAATCAATTACCAATTAGCGTTACGTTCGACATAATGTCGAGGGGTTCACCTTAATGGTTAACGTTCCTCTTCATGAGGAAGGGTACAAATATTACTTGCCCCTATTCTTTTTCATATGGTCGTTAATATAATTCACTACCCTTATTCACTAAGCTCAATTTTTAGCCTAGTCTTATATGCTCCTCCATATAGCTCTTAAAAAAAATTGCACCTCACTTTTATATAAAACCAAACTCAATATTAAATCTAATAATTCATATAGCATTTTTACCCACCTATTCGCCCACCATTTTAATTTTTATTTCTTCTTAATGTATTTACACCTTTTAAATTCAAAACCTCTTAAAATTGATTTTAAAGCCTTATTTATAAAATGTTATTTTCACACTTCTAAAGCTGGATATTCCAACACTAGGGTTAAGGGTTCTTTAAGAGAACTCTAATATTTCTAAAATCGTTATAACCGATTTTTAAAAATCTAAGTGTTTTGTAGCCACTTAGATTTTTAAACCCTAGGTTCTTTAAAAGGATTAGGGTTAGTATTAAGTACGAAGGTTAGCCGAAAACTCGGCTCACCTCTTTCCACTCTCAATGGGAATAATATTTTAGCTCTGGGAAAAATTTCCCTCGGCTCATTTTGTAGCGAAGTTTTTCGCCACTTGTGGCGCTCTGATTTTTGATAATGTGAATTTTGCACTTTCCTCTCTTTGTAGGTGAAAAGTTGGATAGGTGGAATTTCCCCTTTTCCATATTAGATGAAATCGTGAATTGCAATAACATATTTATTTTGATAACGCAATTTTGCGTTTTCGACCCTATGTCGAATTGATTAGATACCACCATTTTGGCGTTTTCCTCTTTATGACAAATTGATTTTGAAGGAAGGATTTTTTCGTTCTTCAGCCAGTCTAATTTTGTATTGCCCAAACACTTATTACCTTATTAGAACTTAGTACGAATTTCGTACCTAGTTAAAAAAATTCAGTACGAATTTCGTACGCAACTCTGTAACCTAAAGTGACACTTAGTAACGAACTTTTTTCTTAGCCATTTATACCATTTTGCTGACGTCAGCAAAATGCTAATATCTTATCTAACTTAGTTATTCAATGACCATGTTTTAAACTCGGTCGTTAGTAACAACTGACTTTTTATATTTTTGTTCCTATAGTCATTAATATTGACTTTTGAACTCCTTTTTAAGGTGTCAGAAAAGTCAGATTACTAAATCTCGGTCAATTAAATCGACCGACTTTTATATCTCCCCCTTTTTTAAGGGCTATCAAAACTCGCAATACTCCTTTAGGGACTATGGAAACTCCGAATACCTAAATCCCTTTAAAGGGGAAATTGAAAATTACAAATACTTAAAATGTTGGTCATTCAATTACTGACTTTTATTTATGAATTGTAGTGTTTAAATTAAATATCACTACAATTTAAATCCTAAGTCTTTTGTAAGGACTTTAAATTCCACGGTGTTTTTAAAGCACCTCAAACTCTGCCACTTATGGCAGAAAACAAAAAGGTTAACGATTTCCTGTCGCCAACCTTTTTTAACCCATTTATTTAATATATCTTAATCAATTAACACCCTTTCATTTCTCTATTTTATCCATGGATATAGTTTTTATTCTTTCTAAATATTTGATATTTTTAAAAAACATTGTAGTATATAGCTATAAATTGTTAGCAAAAAAATAATTTATAGCTTTTATTTTTCTTGTGTACAATAAAAAGAGTACCAATAGTCTAATATTAGATTACTGGTACTCTTTTTATGTATTTAATTTCTTTTTCTAAACTCAATAACATTATTAGTATAGACTTTCTTTTCTTCTTCCTCTTCATGCTCTTTTTCTTTTGGCTCATATGGTCTATTATATTTTTCTCTCATCTTTTCAATTCTTTCAATGAAAGTTGTTTTAATTCTATCTTGAAGAGGTTTGTCTATTTCAACCCATTCCTTAGTTTGTTTATTTAAGTATGTTATATTACCCTCAATTTCACTATCTGCATATGCAAATTCTAAATAGTCCTCTAATAGCTCCTCATTACTATGATCTAAATCACAAGTACGTAAATAGTATGCTATACTACTACTCAACTTAGCCCATATAGGTGGATTTTTAACTTTTGTACTCTTTTTACTTTCTTTTTCAACTAACTTCTTAGGCATATTATCTCCCCTTAAACTTTTATAAAATATTCATTCTCTATTATACAACAATAAAGTATGGTAAAATAAATTAGATTTAAAGTTGTTCGGGCTACTGGTATCACTTTACCCTTTTTAGAGAGGGGGTGGTACATATGAGTAATGATAATTTAATGTTATTATTTACTGGTGGAATATTTCTACTAGCATTATTAACTTTTATAGTCTTACTTATAGAAAAAATATCAAAAAAATAGTAGCCCCCTAACTAGCAATTGGTAGCTACTATTTTTAATAAAAGATAGTGAAATCAGTTGTCTTAACAACTTTAATCATATAAGTAGAGTGTTTGCCCACTCTACTTTTTTTATACGCTATTTATAGCTTTATTATACCATATTTAATATAAATGTTAATGTTTTTTAATTAACATCATTTAATATTTTATCCATATTTAAAGCATTATAAACCCAACAACTTATATTGATACTTTATAAGTTTTATAAAAAGAATATATGTTCGTTTTTAGAAATCTTTTTCTTTTCTCCAAACGCTTGGAAATATAAATCTAAAAAAATCTCCGTGGGGAAAATCCGCAGAAAAAAACTCCTAACCATGGACTTGTTAGAGTTGCTTAAAACTTTTTAATATCCCCTGCCTCTTTTCTAAAAACTAAAATATCTTCAATTAAAAGTGAATTCAAACTTCATTTTTCAGCCTGTTTTTTATGCTTTTTATAGTTTTTTTATCACTTTTTTATTTAATATAATGTTAAAATACAATTAACTATATAGAATTATCTGAAAATCTTATATATAATTAAGCCTAGAATTAAATAAATTCTAGGCTTAATTCAAACTTCTAGGTTTAAGCTAATATCCAATACATATACGCAAAAGTTATACGTTAAATAGAGAGTAATTGCTAATGTTACTCTCTATTTATTTTCATAATATTGAATAATAAATTTAAATGAATATTACAAACAATTTGAAAACAAATATGAAAATATTATATAATTAATTGTCTTCACTTTTAATATTTAATTCCTTAATATTAAAATATTTCTATTTTTAAAGCTTTTTAGCAATCCAAAAGTACATAGTTAATTTTTCAACCCAAAAATTTAAAGTATTACAAAGAGTATCAAGGTTACCTCTCATTCCTTGATACTTTTTTTCTTTAAACTAATATTAATTTATAATATAATTTGTTTATACATAAATTCTAGTCTTTTAAGTATTGGAGTACCAAAGTTAGTTTATTAGCTTTGGTACTCTTTTATTTTCTGCCAATATATGCAAATCTCTATTTGTTATTTTCAAAAAGTTTAATCCATCTATAGACAGTAGCTCTTCCAACGCCTAAAAGTTTAGACATTTCAACTTTTGTTATTTCTCCATTTATCATTTTGTTATAATACTTTTCAAAATTATTAGGTAAATCGTTAATTGTCTTTTCTTCTCTCCCAAA
>OKWQ01000505.1_pt1 | contig 11161 bp, 8 predicted proteins | sample 1607071 | NCBI WGS metagenome assembly OKWQ01 (sample SAMN07501039, study PRJEB24779) | human gut metagenome
ACTAATATGGAAAACTTAAATTATGTCATTCACTTGTTTCATAGCGGCGGATATGTAATGTATCCATTGTTACTCTTGTCTTTCATGGTTATCGCTATCGCTGTAGAACGAGCTTTCTACTATCGCAAATATGCCGGTAAAACCTTTATGGTTACTCATGCAGTCAATGAACTAGCAAAATTACAAAATTGGACAGAAATTGATAAAGTAATCAAAGAAAACCCATCTATTGCGAGCCGTATTGCAGAAGCAGGTTTGAATAATGCTTCTAGCGAAGAAGCGATGAAAACAGCCTTTGCTGACCAAATGGGTGTAGATGTAGTAGGCTTCCGTAAATATATGGACTACCTCAGTGCAACAGTAACAATCTCTCCATTGTTAGGTTTGCTTGGTACCGTAACAGGTATGATTGGCTCTTTCAGTATCCTTGACTCCGGTGCGGGTGCATCTGCTATCACTGGTGGTGTTGGTGAGGCCCTCATCGCTACAGCGTCCGGTTTGTGTGTAGCCATCATGGCATTCATTGTGTACACATTCTTTAGCCATCGTTTAGATTCTATTATTAATCAAATTGAAGGTATGTGCGTGAGTATCGTTAGTGCTAAGCGAGAAGGGTGGAAATGATTATGAACTTACAAAGCTTTCGTATGAAAACAAAGCCTGAATTCATGATTATCCCAATGATTGATATTATCTTCTTCTTGTTGGTATTCTTCATGATGAATAGCTTACAAACAGTGGCTCAAAAAGCATTATCTGTACAATTACCACAAGCTACTAGTGCATCTGCACCGGCTCAGTTACCAGTTGTATTTACACTTGATGCGGAAGGGCATATTACAATTGATAACAATCCAATGAGTATTGATCAAGCAGAAGCTATGATTAAACAACGGATTCAAGAAAATCCTAACGCTAGTGTTATCTTACAAGCCGACAAACGTGCAGCTCATGGTCAAGTAGTAGCGATTATGGATATGCTAAAACAATCTGGTGTTAAACGCTTGGCGATTGCAGCTGAACAGAAAGGATAACTATGGGACTAGGCATATCATGGAAAAAAGCAGCCATTATATCCGCCATAGTTCATCTTATTGCTCTATTTATTGCCGTAATCTTTTTCGTAGTGGTTCCAGCAATTCAAGACATGGAAACTTATGAAATCGACCTCACACAAAGTGTGCTCGATGATGGCGGCAGTGGTCATGCTGGTGGCGGTGGAGGAAATAGATCTGATCTATTCCCTAAACCACTATCAGCTGATGAAGTGGCGGCAAGAACAAAGGCTGTTGTAGCGAATATTGATCCATCTACTGCAACAGATATTCCTGATGCAGTAGATGTACCCCCGAAAGGCGGCGAACATAAAGGTAATACCTCTGGTGATAATTCCACAGGTGGTTCCGGCCCCGGACATGGTGGCGGCTCTGGCGGTGGAAACGGTACAGGTGATGGCACTGGCAATGGTGATGGCCAAGGTCAGGGGAATGGTAAGGGTGACGGCACTGGTAAAGGTGACGGTCATGGTACAGTGAAAGCGGCCTTTGATACGGAGGGATTCCGTGCAAGAGTGCAAGACAATGCACAAATGCCTTCCATGGCTTTAAAAAGAAAATTACAAGGCGATGTGACTGTACAAGTAACACTTGATACAAATGGTAATCTTATTGGAAAAAGTATCGTATCTTCTACAAATGAAATATTCAATGATGCGGCAATATCTGCCGTAGTGGCCGCAACACCATATAAAAATCCAACAGGCGAAGATATCGATATCAACGTACCAGTTGAGTTTAGAGGTCACGAATCCTCTGATGATGAGGAAGAATAAAAGTATCTATGTAATAGACCTATTTTAGTAATATACTCATCCAAGAATTAAAGGAGCTAATTATGAAATCAATTATTTTATATTCTTCCCTCACGGGAAATACAAAATGCGTAGCGGAAGCAATGGCTTCCGTTATGCCTGAAGGTACACCTTGCGTGCCTGTTAAGGACGCACCTGAAAATTTAGCTGATTATGACACAGTATTCGTAGGCTTCTGGGTAGACCGAGGTACAGCAAATAAAGAAGCGGCTAAGTTGATTGAAACCTTAACAAATCCTAACATCGTATTCTTTGCCACATTAGGCATGTATGCAGATTCTGATCACGCTCGTGAAAGTATTGAAAAAGCATCTGAATTACTACAAAATAAAGAGTCCCTTGTAGATGGATTCGTATGCCAAGGTAAAATTGATCCGAAAGTCATCGAAATGATGTATAAAATGTTCCCACCTGGATCTGCTCATGGTCAAAGCCCTGAACGCGATGCCTTACATAAAGCGGCTGAAACGCATCCAGATGAACAAGACTTTGCAAATGCAAAAGAATTTACAAAATCTGTACTTGCAAAGTTGCAAGCCTAAACTGAAAGGGGATTGGAGTATGAGTTTAGCAAGTTTCTTTGAATCCATTCCGGAGAAACAACGCAATCTACAATTAGGTTTAGAATGCGATAATCCGATGAGTGGTGCATTCCCTCATAAACGGGTTGTTCATGCAGGGCTAAATGGCACCTTAGTTTCGCCAAAGGAAACACAAGTCGTTTGGGATACCTTAATGAATGGCACACCGAAAAAGGGTGAAATGCAATGCGCCTATATTCACATTCCGTTTTGTAAGACTAAATGCACATATTGTGGGTTCTTCCAAAACGGTACGAGTCAAAACGTAGAGGACCAATATATTGATGGTCTTGTTAGCGAGTTAAAACTAGCTAGTGAGCGTCCAAGATTAAAAGATGGTTTGATTCATGCTGTATTTATCGGCGGAGGCACACCAACATCGTTATCTCCAGCAAACTCTGAACGATTGCTAAAAGCAATTAAAGAATATTTGCCACTAGCTAACGATTATGAGCTTACCTTAGAAGGCCGTATTCACGATTTGATTCCTGAAAATCTCGATGTTTGGATGGCAAACGGCGTAAACCGCATGTCTATTGGTGTACAATCTTTCAACACAGAAGTTCGTCAAATGGTAGGCCGTCTAGATACGAAAGAAACCGTATTAGAACGGCTGGCTGCGTTGAAAGCCTATGGTCAATGTTCTGTTGTTATCGACTTAATCTATGGTTTGCCTGGTCAAACTATGGAGGTTTGGGAACAAGATCTAGCTGATTTAGTAAGCTCTGGCGTAGATGGTGCTGACCTATATCAATTGAACGTATTTGATGGTAGTGATCTTAATAAAGATATTGCAAAAGGTAAGGTGCCAGCTGCTGCGACAACAGCAATGCAAGGGGATATGTTCAAATTCGGTCGTAAGTACCTTGATGAGCGTTCCTATCGCCGATTAAGCGCAGCTCACTGGAGTGCTAATAATCGTGAACGTAGCCTGTATAATATCTTGGCTAAAGCGGGTGTGCCTATGTTCCCATTTGGTAGCGGTGCCGGTGGTAATGTGGATGGGTACGGCATGATGTTGCATCGTGCATTAAAGCCATACGAAGATATGGTTAGTCGCGGTGAAAAACCATTTATGGCTCTTATGAAACAAAGTGAGTTACAACCCGTTGTAAATCAAGTGGTAAGCCAACTTGAACAAGGGTTCCTCAATATTATGAGTTTGGTAACACTAGATCCAAGACTAGAAGAATTAAATTGGCTCTATAAATTATGGGAAGAACGTGGTCTTGTAGCTTACAATGGGTTACTTTATAAATTGACTGCAGCTGGTGAATTCTGGACGGTAAATCTTACACAAAGTACCTTGGAGGCTGTGGAGTATATCATGACTGGTAAAAACTCCTTTGCTATGGAAGCGGTGGCCGCCCAAGATACGAAAACAACGTCTAAAGATAATCCTAACCAAGAGGTACGTGGTATTGGTCAAGGTAAAGCTAATATTTCCGTACCAACAGATGAAGATTCCGAAGCACAACGCAAGGAAGCCCTTATAGCTAAGGCAAAAGCAGAAATTGCCAAAAGCGGTGCATCTGGTGAGTCAGCAGAGCGAATGGTACAGGCTATGTACAATTTGAGTGCTGATGAAATTGAATATATGATGGAACGTATGATGTCTTAACCTGTTATATTACACCTTATATCTAACAACCTTTCTCACACACAACATATACTAAATAAGACAAACTACGTGACATACAGTACAATGTAGTACAAAGTAGCCCCAGACTATGGTCTGGGGTTTACTTTTTATAAGGTGAAAGGTATTCTGTAACTATAAGAAGTAATATTGTTGTATGAATAGTTATGTTTTCGGAGTTAGGAGATTAGTATGAGTACATTTCCTCAAAAACATATAGATATTGTTGGCATAGGTGCCAGTACATTAGATCGATTTATCGTCGTCGATCATTTTCCTACAGGCCGTGAGGTACAACAAGTCGTATCGTCTACTACAGATGGTGGTGGGCCAGTGGCTACAGCACTAGCGGTGGCAGGAAAATATGGTACCCGTACCGCTATGATTGATAGCATTGGCGATGATATGGTAGGCAGCCATATATTAGATGATTTTGAAAAATACAATGTAAATACAGAGGCAATTCAAGTTGACAGCGGTGCTAATAGTGGCGTGGCAACAATCCTCGTAAAGCAGAGTACTGGTGAGCGTGCTGTATTTTTTGAACGATCTACTGCAAATGAACCTGAGTTTGTAGATGCCCATAAACAGCTGATAGAATCTGCTTATATGTTGCATATCAATGGTCGACATCGCCAACTCATGCGCGCTGCTATGGCCGTTGCAAAAGAGGTAGGTACTATCATTTCTTTAGATGGTGGTGCTCAGCGCTACGATGAAGACATGAAGCCTATTACAGAAGCCAGTCACATCGTTATCGTAGCTCGAGACTATGCTGAAAAATATACGGGCACAACTAATCTAAAAGAGGCTTGTCGTATCATTCATGAACGAGGTGCATGTATTGCAGGTGTTACGGATGGTGCAAATGGTAGTTATTTTGTTTGGCCTGATGGAACATTTTATCGATGTGAACCATTTACTCAAGCTACCGTAGTAGATACAACGGGGGCTGGGGATAGTTTTCATGGGGCTTTTTTAGCTAATTTAGTACATACAATTAATCATATGAAGGGGCAAGACACAACTTCGACGACTAAGCATGACCGTGCATCTATACATGCTGTAGAGTTGCTCAAAGCTTGTGCACATTCCGATTTAGAGAAGGCCGCTATTTTTGCATCTGCAGTAGCTTCTTTAAATACACAAGGCATAGGCGGGCGCAGTCCACTACCAACGTTAAAGTCAGTGCAGGAACTAATAGGATAGGACTATAGTTATGTGGAAAAATACTTCAAAAAATCAAGTTCAGCAGTATATGCAACAAAATCCTTATCGCCTATTAGCCCTTAGCTTTTTGGCTACCATGACTATAGGGACGATATTACTCATGTTGCCCATATCAAATGCTCAAGGCCATAGTACAACGCTTGTAGATGCAGCTTTTACCGCAGTATCTTGTGTTTCTGTAACTGGATTGTCAACAGTAGATACCTATCATCATTGGTCCTTGTTTGGCAAAATCGTCATAGTAATCCTTATCCAATTAGGTGGTTTAGGGATTGTTTCTTTTACCACTATTATTGCTCTAGTATTAGGGCGACGGGTAGGCCTGAAAAATCGCGTGCTCTTGTCAGAGGATGTAGGGCAAGATGGCATGAAAGGGCTTCTACACATTACGAAGAAGCTAACCATTTATACCTTTTGTGTCGAAATAATTGGTGGTATTATCTATACTATTCAGCTATATCCCTATATTGGTGATGCTGCTTTATATACGGGGATTATGCAATCTATTTCCAGCTTTTGTAATGCAGGATTTATATTCTTTGATAATGATCTACCTTATGCTATGGTGGGTGATGTATTATTTAATATGAATACAATGGCCCTTATTGTAATAGGTGGTTTTGGTTATCTTGCAACTTTTGATATTTGGTCGCATCGCAAGCTACGACGATTTGTAGATTTAAAACTACATACAAAAATAATGTTAGTTGGTACAACGGCGCTCATCCTTTTAGGAACTATTATTTTCTTGGGGGTTGAGTGGGCGAATCCCAAAACGTTTGGCCCTTTACCTATATGGAACAAGGTCATGGCATCTCTGTTTCAATCGATTACACCTCGTACAGCGGGGATTGCAACTGTAGATTATAATGATTTACATCCAATTACACTATTTATTACCATCATTTTTATGTTTATTGGGGCAGGTCCTAACTCTACAGGGGGCGGTGTTAAGATTAGTACTATTGCCGTCGCTTTTCTAGCAGCGCGTACATTATTTAATAACCGTCCTGATACAGAGGTTTTTGAACGTCGTATCTCGTTGATTACTGTACTTAAGGCAAATGGGATAATCTTTTTATCTATCCTTTTTGTTTTATTTGCTACTTGTTATTTGGCTTGGGATGAGCCATATGACTTTATTCGACTGCTTTTTGAGGTAACTTCTGCCTTTGGGACCGTAGGTCTTACAACGGGTATTACACCTAATTTATCTGAAAGTAGTAAATGGGTGTTGATGCTTGTCATGTTTACAGGTCGTGTAGGGGTTATGACTGTTATTGGTACTTGGGCGCTAAGAACGGCACCGACTAAACCAATTAGCTATGCAGAAGAGCGTGTATTGTTATAAAAATAGATTAGATTGAATATAAAAGGGGGCATATATGAAACATAAAACGATAGCAGTAATAGGTCTTGGTCAATTTGGTGGCACTGTTGCCAAGATGTTAGCTTCCATGGAGCATGAGGTATTAGGTGTAGATATTGATCCAGAAGTTGTACAGAAAATTTCGCCATTTATAACACATGCTATAGTTGCAGATACAACTGATGAAGAGGCAATCAAAGAATTGGCCCTAAGCCAGTTTGATATGGTTATTGTGGCTATAGGTGGAAATCTTCAAGCTAATTTAATGACAGCTATGCTTCTTAAAGAATTAAATGCACCTAAAATTGTGGCCAAAGCTGAAAATAATATACAAGGCAAAATGCTTCATAAAATAGGTGTAGATCAAGTGATTTACCCTGAATACGATATGGCATTACGCCTCGTACAGTTTTTAACTAGAGACCATGTGATGGATTATTTACAACTATCTAAAAATATTAGTCTCATAGAAATTAAGGTACCAACATTCTTGGTGGGTTCTAACTTAAAGGATTCTAATTTGCGTGAGAAATATAATCTTAATGCAGTAGGCATAAGACGCGGTGAAGATTTAGAAGTTCCACCAAACCCAATTACTATTCTCGGTGAAGATGATAAATTATTAGTAATTGGGAATAATTCTGATTTAGATGCATTAACAGTGTAGTAAGTATACGAAAGAGATATAATTATATCGAAAAAATGTGATACAATAAAAATAGAATTCAGTATAGGCCATACGTATTCGTATGGCCTTTTTAGATAGAAATGAAGGTTAGTATGACAGAAGAACAATACATAACGGCGCTGACCAATAACCCCCATGGAATTCGGAATATTCCAAACCCTACAGAAGCAATGCAACTTACCTGCGTAGCTCAAAATGGTATGTTGTTGCAATACATTAAAGAACCTACTGAAAAGGTTATTGAAACGGCGCTTTCACAATCACCACGAGCCATACAATTCGTGGAACATCCTACAGAAGAACTATTACAGGCCTTGGTGGAAAAAGATTGGGCTGTTTTAGAATATATCGACAACCCATCTGATGCAGTTGTTCAATGTGCACTCGATCAATCTGGGTGGGCTATTCGCTATATTGCAAATCCATCTGAAACACTGCAGTTAGAAGCTGTAAAGTCCAACTACGATGCTTTGCAATATATTAAGGAGCCTAGTGAAGCGGTACAATTGCAAGCGGTTAAAGAGAATTACTTGGCATTACGTTATATTGATGAGCCTAGCGTAGCCGTATTAGAAGCAGCAGTTAAACAAGATTCTCAAGCGATGCGGCAAATTACAAAGCTTACAAAGGATTTGGCATTGCACCTATTTGGTGTAAGTGCTGCCACACTAGGGTATATACCAAATAATTTAGGTGTCACTGTGGACGAAATTAAATCGATCATCATTAGCGCCATCTCTAGTGATACAGCTGATGAAGACTATATTCGTGAATTGATTAACAACCAAGCTATCGGTGGTCGTCAATCTAAATGGCATATCGACTTATTGTCACTTATAGACGCTTATGGAACTAGAGCTGTTAAGAAAATTGCAGTCAGTGAATATTTGAAGTATTAGAAATGGAGACACAATGAACTTTATAGATACAATGGCAAGTGTAGAATTAGTGCTTGCTGCTAATCAAGTGCCTTTGCTCGTTGGTGAAACGGGCATTGGTAAAACATCTCTTGCGGCACGCGTAGCTACTGTGCATGACTGGGAATTGGTAACCATTGATGGAAATCTTTTAAAAGAAGGTGAAATTGGTGGTTTACCAACTGTAGAATCTGTAACACATACAGATGGTCGTGGTAACACACATTCTGTAAAGACTACAGTGTATGCTGTACATCATACGTTGGAACATGTGGCTCAAGCTGTGGATAAAGGTCGTCAAGTATTACTATTTATCGATGAAATTAACCGTGCTGAACATGCAGTACAACAGGAGTTAATGAATCTTATTTTGAATCGTGAAATCAATGGCTTCTCTTTAAGTGATCAAGTGCGTATCATCGCCGCTATGAACCCTGAGGATTCTTTTGACTACCAAACTATCGACATGGACCCGGCACAACAAAACCGCTTTGTATGGCTCTATATGAATGCTGATTATATGCAATGGATTGACTGGGCTATAAGTGCTGGTATTGAGGAAAAAGTTATCGAATTCATTTCTTCCTATCCAGAGTATTTAAATCAACGACATGAAGATGATATTGATGCTACACCACGCTCCTTTGAACGCGTATCTGGCCTGTATACGATTTATAAAAACCAAGAAGATTCAGCCTATAGTCGCGATGTATTTATGAATGTTATCCGCGGTAACGTAGGTAAACTCATTGCCGAGGCGTTTGTAAACTTTATCGAGTCAGACCAAGAACCACTTATTACCTTTGATGATGTATTGGCGGCAGTTCAAAAGCCAGGGGCCATTATGTCTATGGCTGAACAGGTTAAAAGTGAAAGTCCAACACGCTTATACGTAGCGGCTAAAAATATGTTGCATCGTTTAAACCGCAATAGCAATGCCGAAGAAGTTCATCACTTCATTGAATTCCTTACATTGTATCCTGGTGATCTACGCGTAGCAGTTATGAAAGATTTACGAAACACTTATGAGCGCGTATACACCTATGCGATTGAAGATGACTTGTTCGTCGATACCTTCTTTGAAGCACAAAAATAGTTCTGTCTTATAGTTAGCTAAATGAAGCTGTCTATATAGATAAAAGAATTTAGTGAATGATTGGGTATATGATAACCAATATATAAAACATGATATACATAACTGATGTTTAATGAAAAGGAGGTGGAATGATGCAACGAAATTTAGATAAAGATGATATTCGCGACGCCTCTGATTTACTCACGCATATAGACGGGTGGGAGAAAACAGGTTCCTATGATGAGAAGGCCATTGAGGCTCTCGATCGTTGGCATGCAAAACGGGAACGTATTCATCGTGAAGCGGAGGCCTTGTACACGCAAATCTATGCTGCATACGAAGCCTATGTAGATAGTTATGAAGAGCAGCATCATAGTATGGCACCTGAACGTATAGCAGCGGACTTGATGAATCATAATATGTCAGATAGTCATATAGGGACCATAGGACGTGCCTTAGATGAGATACAAATTGAAGGCACCGATTTTGCAGTAATGCAACAAGCCGTTATGACACCTGCCTTTGAGCAACGATTATGGAATATTTTGCATGATGTAAATAGTTTACTCCTTGAAGAGGACCAATTCTTTGGTTACTTCTATTTGCAAATGGCTCATCGTATTCGTTTTGATATGACCAGTGCCTTCGGTATTAACTTAAAACAAGGTGGCTATGTATTATATGTAAATCCTTTTATCTTACTACGCCAGCCGCCAGATGTTATGAAGGATGGCATTAAGCGTGAAATTCTTCATATTATTTCTGCACATTTGATGCGCGTAAAAACATTGAGTCAAAGCTTTAATAAAACGGCCGTACATATGGCAATGGATATGGTTGTGAATGACTACTTAGAACATGTTGATCGTGATGCGGTTACTGTAGCCAATGTAAATGAACGTTTTGGATTGATGCTCAAACGATTCCGTACCATTGAGTATTATGCCAAGGCCATCGATAATGCGATGAAGGAAAAGCCTGAACTCTTTGTACCTGTAGATAATTCTGATACAGCTGTAGCTATGGAGTTTGATCCTCAAACTAGCCATGATATTTGGGATGAATCTGATTCCATTGATACGGATACGATGGACCAAATCACGGAGCGCTATATCAACGAAGCCTCAAAAGGTGATATGGAAGGATATGTGAAGAGTCTCATCGATACCTTCCAAAAGACACGTCGTGCTCTTCCGTGGTATTTCTACCTTAAAAAGCTCATGGGCAAGGTAGCAAGTGGGTACAAAAAAACGACGATGCGTCGCAATCGTCGTCAACCTGAGCGCTTGGAGTTGTCTGGTACCTTGCGTCAACATAAAGCTAATGTATGGGTTGCTCTCGATATGAGTGGTAGTATTACCGATGCAGAGTTTACGAACGCCTTAGAACAAGTACTGCAAATTGTACATGCCTATAACCATCGCATCACCGTTGTAGAATGTGATAATGAGGTGCGCCGTACTTATACGATGGAATCAGTAAAAGATGTAAAGCCTCGCCTTGATGTGCGCGGTGCAACAGCTTTCTCACCAGTATTTTCTTTAGCCAATCAAAACCATGTGGATTTATTAGTTTACTTCACGGATGGCAAAGGCGAGGAACGATTACGAGAGGCTCCGAAAGGGTATAAGGTTTTATGGGTTCTTACAGGGGAAAATCCTCAACTATCTCTTCATAATCCGTATGGCATGGTTCGTGAACTAGGTTATGTGGGTGTAGATGAAACACAAGATATAGATGAATTTGTACGTATGTCTAGTCGTAGTGGCTTTTCTATGGCTAACCAAGAGGT
>OKWQ01000509.1_pt1 | contig 11100 bp, 9 predicted proteins | sample 1607071 | NCBI WGS metagenome assembly OKWQ01 (sample SAMN07501039, study PRJEB24779) | human gut metagenome
TTTTTTAATACTATTTTACTTATTTCATCATTAATTTTACTTTCTATAACCAAATTATTCACTCTCCCTCTCATATCTATAGTTTGATTTTAACAACTTAATATAAGTTTTTCAATAATCTTTACTCTATTAAACATGCTAGTTTTAAGAATTTTATCAAAAATTCTATATTTAAAAATAACTTAACAAAAAATTAGTAAAATTTTTAGTAAAACAATTGATTTTTATTTTTTGTAATCGTATAATTAAGTTACAGATTTTCTATTCGGAGGTATATCATGGAATTAAATACACTTAAATCAACTTTTATTAATAATTTTGGTAAAGAACCTACTTCATTATTTTTCTCACCAGGAAGAATAAATCTTATAGGTGAACATATTGACTACAATGGGGGATTCGTATTTCCTTGCCCAATAACTCTTGGAACTTTTGCAGCAGCAAGCTTAAGAGATGATAGAATTTGTAGAGCTTACTCTCTTAACTTTGAATCTCTTGGAGTAATAGAGTTTTCTTTAGATGATTTATCTTATAAAAAAGAGGACAATTGGACAAACTATCTTAAAGGAGTACTAAAAGTACTTATAGAAAAAGGATATAAAATAGATAAGGGTATTGACTTAGTTATCAATGGAAATCTTCCAAATGGAGCTGGTCTTTCCTCTTCAGCATCTTTAGAAATGTTAATAGTAAAAATTTTAGATACTTTCTTTTCTCTTAATATTTCAAAGGTAGATGCTGCACTAATAGGTAAAGAGGTAGAAAATACTTATATAGGTGTTAATAGTGGTATAATGGATCAATTTGCTATTTCTCTAGGTGAAAAGGATAAGGCAATTTTACTTGATTGTAATAGCTTATATTATGAATATGTTCCTTTAAACTTAGGAGATAATTCAATAATTATAATGAACACTAATAAAAGACGTGAACTTGCAGATTCTAAATATAATGAAAGAAGAAAAGAATGTGATGATTCTTTAGACACTTTAAAAAAATATACTAATATTTCTTCTCTTTGTGAACTAACTTCATTAGAATTTGAAACATATAAAGATAAAATAGAAGATTCTAATAAATTACGTAGATGTGTACATGCTATTTCTGAAAATGAAAGAGTAAAAGATGCTGTAAAAGCTTTAAAAGAAAATAATCTTGAATTATTTGGACAACTTATGAATCAGTCTCATATTTCCCTAAGAGATGATTATGAAGTTACTGGTAAAGAATTAGATACCCTAGCTGAAAATGCTTGGAAACAACCTGGAGTTTTAGGTGCTCGTATGACTGGGGCTGGCTTTGGTGGATGTGCCATAGCAATAGTTAATAATGCTCATGTTGATGAATTTATTAAAAATGTTGGACAGGCTTACAAGGATGCTATAGGATATGAAGCGTCATTCTATGTTGCTTCTATAGGTAATGGTCCTACTGAACTTTAAAATAAAACCTTTGGGCTGTATCAAAATATAATAATAAAACCTATTTTGATACATGCCCTCTTCAATTTAATTAAGGGAGATTTTTCATGTATAATTTAAATGCTTTAATAGATAGATTAATAGAGATATCAATAAATAATAATCTCATAGAAGACATGGACACTGTATATACTAGAAATAGACTTCTTAGTCTATTTAATGAAAATAGTTATACTCAATGTGAAGAGAAGCTTACGCTTTCTTTTCATGAAACATTAAATGAACTAATAAATATAGCTATAGAAAAGAAAATCATAGAAGATGCTTTATATTCAAAAGACATATTTTCTAGTGATATAATGAATATATTTTTACCTACACCATCTTTAATAAACAAGGAATTTTATAAAAGATATTCTATTTCACCTAAGGAAAGTACAGATTATTTCTATTCTTTAAGTAAAAGTTCAAATTATATAAGAACTGATAGGATAGCTAAAAATATAAATTTTAAGGCACCATCTAAATATGGTACTATGGATATTACAATAAACTTATCAAAACCTGAAAAAGACCCTAAAGAAATAGCTTTAGCAAGAAATTCTGTTAAAAGTAATTATCCAAAATGTTTATTATGTATAGAAAATGAAGGATATGAGGGAACAGTAACTCATCCTGATAGAGCTAATCACAGAATGATAAGATTAGATCTTAATGATAGAACTTGGATGCTTCAATACTCCCCTTATCTTTATTATAATGAACACTGTATAATACTTTCAGAGGATCATGTTCCAATGAAAATAGATATTTCAACATTTAAAAATTTATTGAGTTTTGTGGATAAATTCCCTCATTACTTTGCTGGTTCAAATGCTGATTTACCTATAGTTGGAGGTTCTATTCTTTCCCATGAACATTATCAAGGAGGAAATCATAGATTCCCTATGAATGATGCTAAGAAACTATTTGATTTCTCTATAGATGGCTTTGAAGATGTGGAATGTGAAGCTATTAAATGGCCAATTTCTACTATAAGATTAAGAGGAGAAAATATAGATTCTCTAGTATTAGCTTCTGATTTAATACTAAAAAAATGGAGAGATTATTCAGATGAAACTTTAGATATATTAGCTTATTCTAATAGTGAAATGCATAATACAATAACTCCTATGGTAAGAAAAGAAGATGGAAAATTCGTAGTTGATTTATCTCTTAGAAATAACAGAACTTCTAAAGAGCATCCTCTTGGAATATTCCATCCTCATGAAGAAGTTCATCATATTAAAAAGGAAAACATAGGCCTAATAGAAGTTATGGGACTTGCTGTTTTACCTGGAAGACTTTTAAAAGAGCTTGAAAAAATAAAGGAATACTTAAGGGATGAAGTTTCTTTAGATAATATTGAAGAATATCACAGACCATGGGCCCTTGAATTAAAGAAGAAATTTGATTATTTAAAATCATCAACAGATTTAAATGACTTTGTAAATAAAGAATTATCAAACAAATTCGTATCTGTTTTAGAGCACTGTGGTGTGTTTAAATTAAATGAAGAAGGCTTAGAAGGTTTCAAGAGATTTACAAATTCACTTAATAGCTAAATAAAATAGAGATGTATCATTAATAAAGCTTACACTTTATTTTGATACATCTCATTTATTTTAATATACTTTATTATTAAAATATCTTCAAACTAATATTTATAAATTGTATTAATCCCTACTTAATTTCTAATATATTTTAAGTATTACAGATAATAAATTCCTTACTATATTTTTAATTTTAATTTAATTAATACTTATAGAAGCAACTTCCACCTATAAATTCTCTTAAAATCGAATTTTCAGGTACTCTCTCTGGCTTAACTTCCACAAAAAACTTTAATGTATTTATTATTCTTTTAGCTTCATAATAAACACTGCTATTTTTATCTACTTTTTCTAATTCCCTTAAGGCATATTCCTTTAACGCTGCTAATTCATAAACTAAAGTGGAGTTAAACATAACATCTGCTTCTTCCTGATAAACAAATATGTTCTTTTCCTCTCCTCTTTTTATAGAACTCCACATTTCTAAAGTTTGCTCTGCTCCATATCCTCTTGATAAAGAATCCCTAACTATACGTCTTATTTTTCTTACATCTGTAGTTGGAATTCTATTGTGATTATCTAAATTTAATTGTGTTAAAGCAGAAATATAAACCTTAAACTTATTCTTTGAAGGAATTTTTTCTGTCAGTTTTGGATTTAGTCCATGTATTCCCTCTATAACAAGTACTCCATTATCAGGAAGTTTAATCTTATTGCCTAGCCATTCTCTTTCTCCTATTTTAAAATTATAAGAAGGTATTTCTACTTCTTCCCCTTCTAAAATATCATAAAGATTCTTATTAAATAATTCTAAATCTAAAGCATTTATAGATTCAAAATCAGGTTTTCCCTCTTCATCTAAAGGAGTATGAATTCTATTTATAAAATAATCATCTAAGGATATAGCTATTGGTATATAACCATTAACTCTAAGCTGTATAGAAAGTCTTTTTGAAAATGTTGTTTTACCTGAAGAGGAAGGCCCTGCTACTAAAACAATTTTAACCTCTTTTCTCTCACTTATCATATCTGCAATTTGTGCTATTTTCTTCTCATGTAAAGCCTCAGAAACCCTTATTATGTCTGAGGATTCTTCTCCCTCTAATTTATAATCTAAAGAACCTACATCTGGAGTTCCTAATATATTTAACCATGTTTCATTCTCTCTAAATACATTAAATAACTTTTTTTGTTCCTTAAAGACAGTCACAACTGTTGGCTCCTTATGACTTGGTACCATAAGTATAAAACCTGGATTATAATATAATAAATCAAAATATTTTAAAACTCCTGTAGAGTATGCCATATCTCCATAAAAATAATCATACCTATCTTCTAATTTATATAAGTTTACATACTCTTCTTGAACCCAATGTAATAAATCAACTTTATCCTGCATCTTATAAGATTTAAATATATCAATAGCCTCTTTCTTAGGCATCTTTATTTTTTCTATTATAATATTTTTATTTATTATCTCTTGCATTTTTTTCTTTATTTTTAGTATATCCTCTTCATCTAATGCCTTTTCTTTGTGAATTTCTCCAAAAGTTCCCTTGCTTATAGAATGCTCTATATTTATTCTAGCATCCTTGAATAAGTCTAAAGTAGCTTTTATAAATACAAACTGTAAAGTTCTACTATAAGCTATTTTCCCATGTGGATCACTTATATTTATAAGTTCTATATCCCCATCATTATTTATTAAATCAGTAAACTCATAATACTTATTCCTCTGTTTAACTAAAGTAATAGGTATTTTTTCATTTATATAGTCCTTTTTTAAAATTGCTGAATATTTTTCTCCCTCATTAAAGAGTAAACTTTCCCCATTTACATTAACCCTAAAGCTTTTCATAAACACCATTCCTCTCTACTTATAAGCCGCCTTATTGTTATTATACACTTAAAACTTCAAAAAAATTATCTATTTTTGTATAAATCCCATTTAAATTTGTTACCCTATTTTATTAGAGGAGGTATTTTTTATGCTAATAACTTTTATAAGAACAGCAATACTTTATTTCATTGTAATTATAAGTATTAGACTTATGGGTAAACGTCAAATTGGGGAATTGCAACCTTACGAGCTTGTAATAACCTTAATGCTATCTGATTTAGCATCCTTACCAATGCAAGATACTCGTCTTCCTCTCCTTTTAGGAACAGTACCTATAATTACACTTTTATTTGTAAAAATATTAATATCTGAAATCCAACAACATAGTCGTTTATTTGAAAAAATCCTAGATGGTACTCCTTCCATAATAATAAGTGATGGAGAAATCAACCTAGAGATGATGAAAAAACAAAGGCTAACAATGAACGATATATTAGAAGAATTACGAAGCGCTGGTTATTTAGATATAAGCGATATTCAATACGCAATTATAGAAACTAATGGAACCATATCAATAATTCCTAAAAGTGCTTGTGATAATGTTAAGAGAAAAGACTTAAAAATAAAAGAAAGCGAATCAAAAATTCCAATTGTTTTATTTGAAGATGGGCGTTTAAATAAAAAAGCTCTTCAAGGAATGAACAAGGATGAAAAATGGTTAGATGAAAAATTAAAGTCCCTTAATTATCCACCTAGAGATAAATTATTCCTAGTTATGATGGATTCTAATGGTAAATTATTTATTCAAAGAAAAAATCAGAAAGATAAGGAGGACATAATACTATGAAAAATACCCTAATTTCATCAGTAATATTTTTTTCCCTCCTTGCTTCTGTTCTATTTTTTAATAATAAACTAATAAATGTATGTGACAAGGTAAATGATTATAGTAATAAAATAGAAAGTTCCTTAAGTAAAGAGGATTGGAAGGAATCTTATGAAGAGTCTTTAAAGTTAAGTAATCTCTTAGAAGAAAATTATGTTTCTTTATCTCTTTACATAAATCATGAACAATTAGATAATTTAAGTAAGGAAATACTTAGTCTAACTCAATATATAAAGGCTGAAGATGTTTCCAACAGTTTATCCTCAGTACATATAATCAAGAGCTATACAAAGCATATAAAGGATATTCAGAAGGTTAATATAGGTAATATTTTAAATTCCAACCTAAAAAATATATTTTATTGTGGAATTTATAATGATTTTAGTTTATAATGTTATTGAAAGGGGCAAGTCCCGCATGGACTTTTTTTGTCCCTATATATAAATCTAATAAAAGTTAATGAAAGATTTTGAAAGGTGGTAAACAAAATGGCATTAGTTAACGCAAAAGAAATGTTAAATAAAGCAAGAGAAGGAAAATACGCTGTTGGTCAATTCAACATAAACAACTTAGAATGGACAAAAGCTATATTATTAACTGCTCAAGAAAATAACTCACCAGTTATATTAGGAGTATCAGAAGGTGCTGCTAAATACATGTGTGGATTCAAAACAATAGTTGGAATGGTTAACGGAATGTTAGAAGAATTAAAAATAACTGTTCCTGTAGCATTACACTTAGATCACGGTAGCTACCAAGGAGCTATAGATGCTATGGATGCTGGATTCTCATCAGTAATGTTCGATGGATCACACTACTCAATCGAAGAAAACATAGTTAAAACTAAAGAAATAATCAACTTAGCTACTGCTAAAAACGTATCAGTTGAAGCTGAAGTTGGATCAATCGGTGGAGAAGAAGACGGTGTTGTTGGAGCTGGTGAAATCGCTGATCCTGCTGAATGTAAACAAATCGCTGAATTAGGAGTTACTATGTTAGCTGCTGGTATCGGAAACATCCACGGAAAATACCCAGCAAACTGGCAAGGACTTGCTTTCGATGCTTTAGAAGAAATCAACACAGCTTGCGGAAACATGCCATTAGTATTACACGGTGGAACTGGAATTCCAGAAGATATGATCAAAAAAGCTATATCTTTAGGAGTTTCTAAAATCAACGTTAACACTGAATGTCAATTAGCATTCCAAGAAGCTACAAGAGCTTACGTTGAAGCTGGAAAAGATAAAGAAGGAAAAGGATTTGACCCAAGAAAATTATTAAATCCTGGATTCGAAGCTATAAAAGCTACAGTTAAAGAAAAAATGGAATTATTCGGTTCAGTAAACAGAGCTTAATAGTTTTAAATAATAAAAGAGAGATTAGATTTTCTAATCTCTTTTTTTATTTCTCTATATAATTTTTAATATTTTTTATAACCATATTTATGCTTCCATCACCATTTCTCACAATTTCAAATTTAGAGTCATCATGATAAGCTTCATCATCAATATATAAGTCTATTTCCTTATCTATTTTAAGTCTAGTTCTTTTCATCTTTTTTTCAATCCAAAGTTTATCTACTTCAACATCATTCTCTAAGCCATGTCCTCTTACAAAGGTTGTAAAACCATCCTTTAGTATAGGTTCTTCTTCATTAAATAACTCACGTGATAATTCTTCTATATTTATAATTTCCTCTTCTTTAAGCTTATTCTTTATTTTACTTCTTATACCTTCAGCTTTTTCTGCATCTTCAATAATATTATTTCTAGTCCACTCTTCTGTTGCCTTTACAAAGGTTTTTGTCATATCTCTTTCATTTTGAAAAACTGTGCATCCTAAATAGTTATCTACAAAGTAATTTAAAGATAACTCATCCTCTTCTGAAGATTTCTTTTTCTTATCTATTACCATAAGATTAACCTTTTGATCTTCTCTTATAGGTTTTATAAATGCACACTTTTGAACTTTTTGCCCTGATGCTGGAAGTCCTGCTGCCTGTTCTACTATTCCTATTCCTATTTTATCATGGATAAAATCAACCTTATGAGTAAAGTTCTTTATGTAATCCATTTTTAAAATCCCTAGCATAGGTCCTTGATCTGTAGATATTGATACTGTAAGCAAATCACAACTTGGAATATTTATATTTGCCTTCATAATATAAAACATCTGTCTTGCTAGTTCCTTAGAAACTTCCACTATATCATTATTAACTCCATTTAAAAAATCTTGAGAAACTTCCTTAACTATATGTCTTTCTGGATTAAAAACAGCATACTTTAAATCTTCACTTTTTAACCCCTTTTCTACATGCTTATATATAAACTTATAAATTTCATCTGTTAACTCTAATTTATACTCATTTAATATAGGTTCATCACTGTTACTGTCTAATATATGTATAACAGCTTCTATTATATTTATATCATTTACGTATTCCATCTTTATCCTCCTACTTTTCTTAAATTTGACACATCTTATATTTTATCAAAGTATAAAGGAAAAATCACCATACTATTCTTTTCTCCCTTTAACAATTTGTTTATAATAGTATTATAAAGAATTTGGAGGTAGTTTAATTATGAAAGAACTTGAAACACGTATTATAGATATAGATGTTGAAAAGATAAGAGAAACATTAAATAAACTTGGAGCAGAGAATGTAAAGCGTGAAAATCAAACAAACGATATTTTTGATTTTCCAGATAGAAAATTATTAGATAAAAAAGGTTATGCAAGAATAAGAACTGTTGAAGACCTTATAAACAATAAAACAGTTTATTTTATGACTACAAAAAAAATGCTTAGCCAAGATAAGTTTAAAGTAATGGAAGAAAATGAAACAATCATAGAAGATGGAGCTATGGGTAAAAATATTTTTAAATCTTTAGGGTTAGAATTATTTGAAACTATAAAGAAGTATAGAGAAAGCTATAAATATAAAGATTCATTAATAGAAATAGATATTAATGATCCATCATTTTGTCCATTTCCATACATAGAGATAGAAACTTCTTCTGAAGAAAAACTTAGTGAAATTTTAATAGACTTAGGCTATTCAATGGAAGATACAACATCTAAAACAATTTATGAAATTTTAAAAGATAAAGGTATTTCCCCTGATTCTAATAAAAAAGGACTTTAGATAATAGCCTTCATTTATAAAAATAATTATAAAAATACAAGTAATTTTCACTGAAGAAAAATTTATTTAAAGAAAAGACATTATATAGTTTTGTTTTTTTTAACAAATCTATATAATGTTCTCTAATCCCCTTTTTATTTAAATAACTTAATCTATATAATAACTTAATAGTCTCAAAATCATAAAAAATATAATTAATCTCCATAAATTATATATTTTTTATTTAATGATTATATTCTAGTTATAAACCTAAGTAAATTGCTTTATTTTATTATTTATAAATTTTAAAAACCCACTGCCCTTTTTAGGTATAGCAAAGCTATTATGGTGGTATCTCTTTTCATTTACTATATCTTGACAAAACATTTCTAATTCTATTTCTAATTGATCATATTCTAAATCATTATTTTCTAAACCACTTTCCCATAGATTTAATTTAGCCAATACTCCTATGCCCTTCTGCCAAACAATATATTTCTTGTTACATATCTCCATGCAGTTTTCTAATAATTTTTCTATTTTTTCTACTCCACTTAAAACTTCAATGTCACCATTTAAAATAGCTGAAAACTTTATTTCTTTATTATGCTCCTTATTCTTATTCTCCTCTCTAATGGCCTCTAAAAACATTTTTGATATTCTATTAAACTCATCTTTTCTTAATGAAGTAATAAAAATCACATTATCACAATTTCTAATTTTATCTTTTATTCCATCTAACTCATTATCACTTAATAATATTTTATTACATTCTACCTTACCTAATAACTTTTTTTCTATATAATTTGCTATATAATAGGAATTACTCTTTTCCCCTTCATAACTACTAATAAATAATAATAATTTTTTCACCAAACCACCTCCTATTATTTTACATTTTAATTATATAATATTTTACAAAATTTGTATATTGAATAAATAAAAAAAAACAAGTCATATTTAGTAATAGTTTACTAAATATAACTTGCTTTATAATAAATTTATTATGTTAATCTTAAAGAACTCTTCTTGCTCTTCCTATTTTACTCCATGGAACAGATGTAATAGAAACAAATTTACCTTTGTTAGGAGCCTCTATCCATTGACCATTTCCTATATACATACCTACATGGCCTAAATTACTAAAGAATAACAAATCTCCTGGCTTAGCATTACTTGGAGAAACTTCATATCCATTGTTTATTTGATCCCAAGTTGTTCTTCCTAAACTAATTCCAGCTTGTCTAAAACTCCATTGCATTAATCCAGAGCAATCAAAGGCTCTGTAATTTCCATTTAAATAGTTTGATGGTATATCATAAAATCCTCTTGCAGCATGATCTGGGAAAGTTCTTCTTAAGCTACTTAATAAGCTTGAAGTTAGTGTTTCTCCAGCTCCTCCATAAATATATGGAGAACCAATTTGAGATTTCATAATACTTAAAACTTGTTCATATTTACTTTGGTTAACTTGTCCGCCACCTGTGCTTCCATTTTGGCTTGAACCTAAATTTTCATTTACGCCTCCATTTGAACCTTCATTTGAAGATACTATTTTAACATAATCTTCATGTAAATAACCAATTTTTCCATTATAATTTACTTTAAACCATCCTGAAGAAGTCTTTCCTTGTAAAGTAAATCTTTCATTAGGTAATAAATATGCTAAAACAGAACTACTAGTACTAGGTTGACTTCTAAGTCTTAGATTAGTTGTTACATTTACAACCTTTCCTGCTTTTCCATTATAAGATTCATCTAAATTGTTATTTTGGCTTCCACTTTGGTTATTATTACTTCCACTATTAGAACTTTCGTTTCCACTTAATACTTGTACATAATCTCCATGAACATGTCCTTTTGTTCCTTGTGCATCAATATTATACCAAGCTCCATTTTTACCATTTATCTTAAAAGTTTGGCCTGCACTTAATGATCCAACAACTGAGCTACTTGTACTTGGTGATTGTCTAATTCTTAAAGAAGTACTTACATTTACAACCTTACCAGTTTTTCCTGCTAATGAAGTATCCATTCCTGAGTTATTTTCTGATGATTGTCCATTATTTCCTGATGATTGTCCACCATTATTTGAAATATTTTCACCTACTTGTACATAATCTCCATGAATATATCCTGTAAGTCCATTTGCATTTATATAATACCAACTTCCACTTTTACCCTTTATCTCAAATGTCTGACCACCTCTTAGGCTACCTACAACTGAGCTACTT
>OKWQ01000510.1_pt1 | contig 11086 bp, 10 predicted proteins | sample 1607071 | NCBI WGS metagenome assembly OKWQ01 (sample SAMN07501039, study PRJEB24779) | human gut metagenome
AAAAGGTCTATCCGACGGTTTACGAAGAGGACCAGGGCGAAAACAACATTGTATTTATCAATTTAAATCAACCTAAAAACCGTCATTATATAAAGACATATACGTTGGAAAAAGTACCAACATTTGTTACACCGAAAAGAAGATACGTAGGAACAGATACGAGAAAAATTCAGCAATTAATTGCTGAAAATAACGACGAAAGAAGTGAAGATTAATGCACGAAAATCATGTGAATGAAAAGGAGACAGCCGTAGAAAATACGGAACGTATTGCTAAAAATTATGCTTATGAACGCCCAGCGATTCAAACGGCGCTATTTATCTTATGGCGGGTGCATAATAAGCAGTATCAAACAGGCGCTCGGATATTTTACGACGAATTAGAAAAGGCCACCAAGACGTCTAAGACCGCTTATAAAGAAGCATTAGCTTTTTTAGAAGGTGCAGGCATGGTGGTAAACGAGGTTGTCGTAGAAAGTAAAGTCCCCCAATCGTTAATTCAACGTTACGGGATTTTAAAAGATGAGTAACAAAAAGGCTGTATTCAATCCGCAAGCAGGGAAGCAAGCCCAGAAAGAAAAAGTGAGGAAAGAGACACGTGTTTCTTCAGTGGTTCAAATAATCCGAGCAATCTTCAGGAAGAAAGAGAAAGAACCAGAAAATTCTCGAACCATTCGTTTTTCGCCACGTTCGGCGAAAAGTATTTACTCAATGGTGTTTTTCCTTTTATTTTTCTTGATAAGCTTATTTTTATTAATGAGTTTTGGACGATTAAACACGCTTACAAGGCTTGCGATGCAAAAGCAAGTAAATCGTGAGGAAATTATTGAAAGCGTGAATAAAGGCGTAGCTGCAAGTGATCAATTGAAATATGACGGAATGAAACTTGTGGATCGCTTATTTACAGTGTCCTCAAAATTAGAAGGAAAAGAGTACTGGGAAGCGCAAATAACCCCTTATTTAGCTGCTGGATTGCGTGCAGAAGATTTAGGTCTTGATAAGACAAATGATGACCGCGTTGCACGAAATGTACGCTTTATTCGATTAGAAACAGTTGATTATAAAGAATCACTTTACAGCTTGTACTATGATGTCCGTTTTACTGAAGGGAAAGAATGGCGCCAAGTGCAAGTGATTTTGCCTGTTAGTTATGCAGAAAATGAACTGAAGTTACTTGATAGACCAACGTTAATGAATTTAGCGAAGACAAGTGAGAGTAACAAAGTTGCTTATGACGAGCAACGTTTTATACCTAAAGGAAAAGAAGTCAATGAAGAAGAAACAAAAAAACTAACGGAATTTACCAATCGTTTCTTTGAATTATATGTAAAAAATGATGAAAAGTTAGGACTAATTGCCAATGTAAAAGGACTAGAACATGCGACGCTAGAAAAAGTAGATATTACAAGTCTAAGAGAAACAGGACAAGGGGTCTATGATGTTCGAGGAACCTACCAATTCAGTTATGAAGGGAAAAGTCCGCTAACGTCTAACTTCTCATTACAAATTGAAGCAACAAAAGATAGTTATTTTATTAAAAAAATGAATGGAGTGTAAGAATATGTTTGATTTATCTGGTTTAGCAAATAATATTTCCTCACAGGTGATTATACTATTGGTGATTTTAGGACTGGTATCCTTAGTTGTAGCGGTTGCAACACAAGGGGCCGCACGAGGAATTGCGACAGTCTGCTTAATCTTAATTTTAATCGCGTTGGTTTTAGTGTTAAAAGATGCTGAAAAAATTGGTACCTGGTTGAAAGACTTAATTTTCAAACCAAATGCCGGCTTTATTTTCCCAATAAAAGGTTGGCGATTTTGATGGAATATAATTACACACGAGAATTTAAACAACCTCACAAGATTTACAGTATCAAAGGGGTAGCATTGCCTTTTGCGCCAAACGGCATTCGATTGGAACAAATTTTTGTAGGTATTGGTATCCTTATTCTCTTATTGATATTCGCGATTATTTCATTTGTCGCTAAAATCAATTTTTTTACCACAATTATTGCTAATTTTTGGTTGATTCTTATAGTAGGAGTGGGCGTCCTTGTGTGGACGCTCTTTTCTTTAAAATGGGATAATAAGAGCTTTCTTGATTATCTAATTGGTCGAGGAAACTTCTTGTATCAAAAGAAAAAAAGATATGAACATGGGCTACTTGTCCAATTCCATAAAGAAAAAGTCCAATACAAAGTTAGAAAATAACAGTAAAGTGTTTACAAAGAGATTGTGAGGGATGAAGGTGGATAAAAGAATTGAAGCTGTGACAAAATTTTTAGAGTCTTTAGGAACTGTAGAAGATTACACCGAGGATGTAGCTGTTAAGTATAGAAACTTGATTCTGAAATCGTATGAATTATACGAGAATAAGTATAACGATACTGTTGACGACAGTTTATGTATAGAAGTTTGGTCAAACGGGACTTATGTTGTTACAAACGAGGATTTATCTTTTGATTGTGAGAGCGAAGAAGATTTACAAAAGCTAAAAGAATTGTTTGTTAACACGTCATTTTATATAACCATTAATGAATTAAATAAAGTAGGTCATAAGGCTACTTTATCCGTCAAAGCTAAAGCAAAAAATTTAAGGGAACTGGGGCAGTTAATTAAAGAATACAGAAGTTGTAATTGCAAATATTTAAAGGATAAAGTAACCGAAATAATTGGTGATGATGGGCGTGTTTATTTAGATAGGATAAGTGAACGGATGGACTAAGCATGCTATAATGGTTAGAAACCATAAAGAAGCCTTATTTACAAAAGTAGTAACAAAAAATACAACTACATGAGTAGGAGGTAAATATCTTGATTAATAACGTTACATTAGTTGGACGATTAACCAAAGACCCAGATTTAAGGTATACGCAAAGTGGAACAGCCGTAGGTCAATTTACGTTGGCCATTAATCGCAACTTTACCAATGCTAACAATGAAAGGGAAGCAGATTTTATCAACTGTGTTATTTGGCGGAAAGCTGCAGAGTCATTAGCAAATTATGCAACAAAAGGGACTCTGATCGGTTTAACTGGTCGCATTCAAACAAGAAACTATGAGAATCAACAAGGCCAGCGTATTTATGTAACTGAGGTTGTCACAGAAAGCTTCCAACTATTAGAATCAAGAGAAGTAAACGAGCAACGAAAAGAACAGGCTACAGGTAAAGCTACGTTTGATAAACAGTCAACGGATAAACCTGATCCTCTGGATCCATTTTCGCCAGAAAATAGCATAGTGGATATTTCTGATAATGACCTGCCGTTTTAATGATTTATAAGTGAATAAACAACAAAGGACGAGTGAACAGATCACTCGTCTTTTTTTTGTACAAGTGTAAAAAAATAGTGATTGCAAAGAAAGGAGTTGATAAGGTGCCATTAAAAAGTAAAGAGCCGCGCTTAGACTTTCCAATTGAAGCCATTACGAATAATTTTCTTTTTACAACCTCTAACGACGTGTGGGTAGGTTATAAACTTGCACACCAAGTATTTCCTTTGAATAATTTAGACTTTTTCAAGGAATACATAGAGGACGGAAAAGGCGTATTCGAGCAAGACACGTTCGACTACCATTTTATGAATATTCCAGAATACTTTGATCTCGACGAACAGATTGAAGCGACAATCGATAACCTGGTAAAGGGAAGCTTTGCGGATTTAGGAGAAACCTATTTCCGACAAGCGGGTGATATTCTAAAAGACGAAGTCCAAATGAATAAATATAGTACGTATTTGTTCATTCGTTTTACCGCACCTATACAAGTTGCTAATCCTATGGAGTATATAGAATTGTTCAAGGAAGTTGGACGTAAGGCAATCAATGCTTTAACAGGGGTTCATGTACCAGTTAGCCAACTTTATCGCGCATATCAAGGATTAGAAAACAAGATTTACAAAGACTTATCAAATTTTAAAAATGTGGAACGCATGGATCCAAGAACCATAGGTCGATTGTTTTATTATTTCTTTCACCGTGCAAATACCCGTTTACCTGAACGAACGTTACTTCCGGAAGAAATGACGGAGGGGATTATTGAAAATAACACGGGATATATGACTATTGAACAATTGGATAAAACACATTACCTTGCTTTTTTACCGTTGATCAGTTTGCCAACGAGTATGTTTGGAAGTGCGATTATACAAAACTTGCAGGATAGTTTGAGTACCACGATTGAAACCCATGTCAAGGTTACATTTCGCCACCCAGATAAAGATAAACGCGATGTACACAAACGTCGTAAAAGAATCTATGAACAGGACAAAGAGCAAACACAAGTTGACGGTATTTTAGACGAAGACGAAGTGATTTTATTTGGTGAAGAGCGATTGCACGAACTAAGTAAAAAGATACGTAGTAAAGAACGACGATTGTGTCGTATGACGACAACGTTTGTACTTTCAGCCGATAGTAAACAAGCATTAGAAGAGAAAATAAAAGAACTCGAATTTGTTTTGGACGGTACAGACTACAAGTTGTATCGTCCGCTAGTCGACCAATTAACATTGTTTAATCAGTGTTTAATTGGCGCTAAGAGTCAATTTAAAAGCTATGAGCATGTTGTTTCAACAGGTTATGTAGCGGACCTTGGAATGGATTTAGAAAAAGAAATTGGTAACCGCTATGGCATGCCTCTAGGTCGTGTCATAACTGCTAAAAAATTCAAGTCCGTACAACAGGCACTTTCTTTATCAAGCAAAATCGTATGGTTTTTCCCAAACTTGACTAAAAAAGCCATAGAAGGCGCACAATATACAAATGGGAATACGCTAATCATTGGCCCACCTGGGCAAGGAAAGTCAGTACTTGTTAAGTACATTTTCTTGTGGTTAACGTTTTTAGGACAAAAAATACTTTATATTGATCCTAAAAATGAAACCGTCCTTTTTTTCAAACGAGCATTAGATAAATTCGGACATATTCCAGAATTTAAAGCTTTGTATCAACGCATTAACTTTGTTTCGTTATCAAGTGAAGAAAAGTATCGGGGAATGTTAGATCCATTGCTATTTCTGCCAAGAGAAGAAGCTATTCAAACCGCACGAAACGTGTTAGAAAATTTTGGTGAAGTTACGACAGACAGTCACACTGCAAGTGACAAGAAGACGCTAATTTTAGATTCTGTCAATGCGGTGATGAAAGGTAAAGGGAAAAAACACCTAACGAAAGTAATCGAGGTTATTCGCGAAAAAGACCCTAAATTAGCCAATTTAATCTCTGGCCACAATGTTGGGTTAGGTAAAATTCTTTTAGGGAACGATTACAGTGAACCTATTCGCTTTGAAAATCAAATCAATGTCTTAGGTACCCAGGGGCTTAAAATCCCTACACAAGCGGAAATAGACAGCGGACGATTAAACAATGAACAAATCGCAGGCATGTCAATTATGGAAGTTATTATGAAAATGACAACGATCTTCTCTACAGATAAAACTGAAGATGCTGCGATTATTTTCGATGAAGCGAAAGGATTTGAAGACACGGCCCAAGGACGTTTTCTAATTGAAGGAAGTTTACGCCAAGGACGTGCGAACATGACCGATATATACCTTGTCACACAAGCGTTTATGGATTATGATAAAGAAGATAAAAAAGAACTATTGTCTTATAAATTTGCGTTCCGGCCAAACCAAAAAGAAGCACAGAAAAAAGTTTTAGAATTTTTTGGTATGGATACGAACCCAGCAAATATTCAGTTAATTAATGAACTAAAATCAGGGACTTGTTTATTCCAAGACCATCGAGGGCGTAGCCAGCCTATTGCAATTGATGTTTTATTCGATAGTTGGTTAATGGCCGTTTCGTCTACTAATAAAGAGGATGAAGCTACTCAAATGGCGTTGGCAATGGAACAAGGATCATAAAAAAGGAGAAGTGAGCATGAAAAAAGTACTACCTTTTATTGCCTTAGTCGGCTTGTTATTGTTGTCAGGTTGTGGATCAGATATGAAAAAGATATTGACTGCCGATGGTGGTAAATGGGAAGGAACGGGTTTTGGTGTGTCAACTCAATTCACTTTTTATAAAGATGGAGAAGTTAGTTTATTAGAGTCTGGGTCAAGCTATAGCGGAACATACAGTTACAATGATAAGGAAGAAAAATTGACTATAGATATAAGTAATATAGGCAAAAATATATTTTCTGATGTAAAAGAAAAGAATGGGAAAATAACTGCTAATTATGGGAAAAACACAATATCTCTTGAAAAAGTCAAAGAAAAATAAGAGGTGATACCTTGAACAAGAAATTATTAATTAAAACAGCCTTACTGTTTCTAGTAGGCTGTTTTTTTGTTGTTACACAAACTACATCTGTTAATGCAGCACCTAAACCTGATGAAAATAAAGTTATTGTTACAGAGCCAACTACTAATGTAGATACAATTTATGATACTTACAAAGACAATGCTTTTGAGTTAATGACTAAAGAAAAAGAGAAAGAATCTGTAACGGGTTTTAATGAAGCCATCACAAATGCTTCTGCGACAATAAAGACTTTTGTCTGGTCAATGGTAAAAGGACTCGGAGAGTTTAATGCAGTTATGGTAAAAACACTATTTAGTATGGATATTATAACTGCTATTAAGCAACCGATTATGAACCTAACGTCTAGCATAGCAACTAACATGTTGGGCATTGCTGGAACGATTGGTATTGCCTTTGTCTTTGTTATTTTAGGTGTAAAATTTATTGGACAACAACGATACAAACGGTTTTTTGGTATTTTTTTAATGACGATTCTTATTTTTACGGGTCTTTCCGTCCTAAAAGATGCCAACACGTCCAATTCTTTGTTTGATATGATGTTTAGTGTAGATAAAGAAGTTGAGACTGCATTTGTGAATATTAATCCGGTCTTAGGTGATGTTAGTGTACCAATGACAGAGAAAGGAAAAGATAAGAACGGAAATGAAGTAGAGCAAAAATTATCTGCAGATCAACGAGCAAAAAGTGCAGGAAATTTAATTGCTTCACGTGTTTTTTACACCAATGTGTATGAACCTTACTTGCTCATGAACTACGGAACAAGTGATGTTAATAAAATCCGTAAGAAAACAGTGAAGTATAAAGACAAAGAATATGATCGAATCAACTTATTGTTAGACAACGATATGAATAGCGAAGAAAATGATAAGTTAATGGAAGAAGTTGTAAATTACGAAAGTAAAGACTTAAAGAACCGATCAATTATGTATTATAACAACTGGACCAATACTTTTTATGGTTTGTTTTACCTGGTAGTTAACTTCATTCAAACAGTGGTGTATTTTCTGTTAAGTTTCTTACGATTAATTATTGCTGTCATTCAATTGTTCCTATTGCCGTTGTTACCGTTATTGTTGTTCGCAGGACTCTTTTTAACTGAAACCAACGTCTTTGCGAATTACTTTAAAACCTTTGGCATGACTATTTTTATGAAGGGAATGGTTGGTTTTGCGACTATTTTCTTTGCAAGTTTCTTATCACTAGGTTTTCAATTAAGCAATCAGACAGAAAACGTGTGGCAGAAGATATTAACGATACTTATTTATCTTCTTACACCGCTTGGCTTGTATGTCTTCCGGAAATTCTTTGCTAATCTTGTCACGGGCCGTGTTTCACTTTCTGATGGTGTCGGGTTTATCGGAAATCCTTTTGGCACAGAAGCTAATATGCGTAGAGCGGCAAAAGAACAAAAGCAAGAGAATAAGGAGCGCAGGAAACAGGCACAAGAAGAACGTAAAGCAGCTATTAAAAAACGTCAAGAAGAAGCAAGGAAACATGGTAAAGCAGAAACTGGCTTAAAACAACGACCATTAAATAAAGAACAAGAAAAACGTAGTGCGCTACGCCGTGAGTTGAAGCCAAGGCCTCAACATAAAGCGCCAAATGCTATCGAAAAAGCACAAGAAGGATTAAGACAAGCGCACGAAAAAGGACGTATGCAAGAACAGAAATCTGAAGAACAACTCAAACGGCAGCAACATGAATCAGCTCGTCAAAAAGAATATGAAAAAGATCGATTGAAAAAACAGAAATCACTTAAAAAAATTAATGATCAAAGCGACGAATCAACCAATTTAACAGCTTTAAGAAATCAAAATCGGCGTACTGGACAGCGAAGTAAAAAACGCGAAACAGGTCATCAAACACTTATGAAACGACAAGGAGAAAAAGTGCTTCAACCAACAAATAAACCAAAAGATATGAAAAAACAAGTGGTTGCTCGTAGTCCAAGACGAACAGGACAACCAACGACTCGTCAAAATATCCAACCAAAAGTAGCGGCCCAAACGGTCAAACGGAGTGGTGGAACGTTGGGAAGTAATCCTGCCTATCGACGTCCAGAAGTACGAAAAAAAATGGATCAAGTGAAGCAAGTAACGCAAGTTGATGTACCTCAAACGCATTCTACACCACAACGTGTACAATCCAAGGTAAATGAGCCAATCACACGTATGAATAGACATAATACGCCAATCATTAAGAAAGAAAAGAAAACTAAACAACCACCAGTTGTTCGCAGAGAACGCAAGAAACCTGGTACACAGAAGATAACAAACAAACCTAAAGGAGTGAGACAACCTCGTGCAAGGAAATAATTTGTTTAACAATGGGTTGCTACAACCAAAGAAACCGCCAATAGGGCAAGAACAACAAAAAATGACTCGCTACCACCAACTCCGACTAGTCTTTGGATTAGTCGGAGTTCTTTTATATCCTTTTGCGATTTTAGGCAGTATTCCATTATTAATTGGTCTAGCGGTTGATAAAAGAGACAAGGCTGCAAATGTATTTGATATGGATTATGAGAGTTTTTTGAAACGAAATAGTATTGTCTTTCTTAGTTTTTCAGCTGTGTTATTTGTAATAAATGTTTTTGCATTTATCCTCTGGATTCCCAGAGGGTATCTGTCTGCGTATCTTCTTTTCCCCTTAAATCTTCTTCATACAGCACTGCGTTTTAATTGGGAGACAATAGTCGCTTTGCTTATTGGATCAAGCGGAATGGGAGCCATTTTTTTGGCATTTTCTTCATTTGTGGCAAAACGAAAAGTGATTTCAAAGGAAGACGAACGGAAGAAAATAACCGAATCAAAAGCCTACAAAGACCGAGAAAAAAATAAATTTGAAGAGTCGCAACGCTTCACAGATGAACAAGAAGAAGCGTATGAAGAAGCAGTAGAAACGGTTGATATTGACAAGTATAAAGAACTATCCAATCAATTATTGCTTGGTACAAGTGAGTTCGGGTTGCCGTATATCATCAACTTTTCAGAGTTCAATCAGCATGTTCTTGTTCCCGCAACGACAGGTTCAGGGAAAACAACGTTACTTCAATTACTTGTCCAACACGCAGTCAAATTTAATTTTCCGGTGATATTGATTGATGGAAAAGGCGCTCGAGATACATTAGAAAGTATGCGAGAAATTGCCAAATTTTATGACAAAGAAGTGCATGCTTTTACGGATGATGGCGATATGAGATACAACCCAGTAGAGCATGGAAATGACATATCTATTCGAGATAAGTTAGTGTCTTTAGCCGAAACAGAAAGTGTCTTTTATTCAGGCGCAGCGAAAGCTCTTTTGCAAGTAACAATTCAATTGTTAGACGAGTTTAAAGGAGCCAAGGTTACTTTATCTGGAGACACTCGTACGACAGAAACCGTTGAACGAAGTCTACCATTTGTTCAACGATTTTTACTTCCGAGAAATGTTTTACACTTATTTGCGGATGCGATTTTACCAAACAATCCCAAACTATTTGAGATTGAAGTAGAAAAGAAAATACAAAAACCTAAGAAAAAATCAGTGAAAGAAGGAAGCGAGATACTGCCTGATTCAGACCTTGATAAAGAAGAAAAAGAGGAAGATTCACAAATTAAGAACAGTAAATTTAGAAACATTTCCCAACTAGGAATAGCACAAAAAGAAACGGAAACGATTGTCCTTAATCCAGAAACATTAGATTTAGACTCGTACTATTTATTACTAAAACGAAACCTAAGATATTTGCCAACAGACAAAGAAACAGGAGAAAATATCAAACAAAAATTGTTCGAACGATTATTTATTCGTTATGAACATAAAGATTCACCGTTTTATTTGTATGCCACATCAGAAGCATTACAGACAAACATTAACATGTTATTGGACAGTGAGTTAGGAAAATTATTTGATACTAAAAACGCAAAAAATGTTCTCGATGTGCAAGAAATTGTCAATCAACGAAAGTTAGTTTACGTATCGTTCAATGGATTGATTTACAAAGAATATATCCGCACTTTAGCGCAAATGTTAGTCGGAGACGTAAATTATTTTGCTTCTGAAATGTATCGAAAAAATGTGAAACGTGAAGTCCTTGTGATTTTTGATGAACCTGCTTCTTATCTAAATGAAACGTTTATTGATATGGTAAATAAAGGTAGAGGTGCAGGTGTTTACGGTATTTTCACCCCTCAAACGATGGCAGATATTGCAAAATTAGGCGATAAATTAATGGAACAACTTGTCGGAAATGTTAATACTTTGTTCATTGGAAAGACCAACGAAAAAGGTGAAGCCGAGTATTGGAGTGAAACAATGGGAACGTACCAAGACATTGATGTAACTTCAGTTACGGAACAAGAAGATGGCTATTCAGATGTTGGAAAATCTGATTGGTCAGGAGATAGAGGAACCAAACGTAATGTAGATCGCTTCAAAATTAGTCCAAACAAGATAAAAGAATTGCGTACAGGGGAGTTTATTATTTATCGTACAGCAGAAAATGTAAACCTTCCACCACAGAAAGTTTACGTGCGAAACGCATTAAATTGGCTTAAAAATAATAGTAAGATTTAGAAGAAATAGCAAATGAAAAACGAGAGTAGCCATAGAGTAAGCGTAGAGTAAGTATAGAGTAGGTATAGAATAAAAAATCTAGGAGAGCGGTCCTCGGCGCTTGGTATAAAAGGCTTTCTCCGCCTGCAAAATTCCTGACCATTTTCGCTCAACGTGGGTTAAAACCCCCATTAAGCGAAAATGGTCAGGAATTTTGCAACTACGAAAAAAATACCAAGCGCCGAGGACAAACAGAATAGAGTAAAAAAATAGAA
>OKWQ01000514.1_pt1 | contig 11012 bp, 6 predicted proteins | sample 1607071 | NCBI WGS metagenome assembly OKWQ01 (sample SAMN07501039, study PRJEB24779) | human gut metagenome
GGCTTATATAACGTAGCAGATCAGCGGGAATTAGAGGGAGTCGTTGCCAAAAGAGCAGACAGCCTTTACTTTATGGGTAAGCGTTCCAAAGATTGGATTAAGTTCAAGCGCATGGCTGATGAAGAATATATAGTTACCGGTTATATATACAAGGTCAAGAATATATACAGCTTGGTACTTGGAAGATACCGGAACGGAAGACTTCTATATAAAGGACACATAACCCTGGGAGTATCCGCCGGAGTTATAAAGACACTGGTTCCAACCGGCAGGAACCCATTTTCTATACTGCCCAAAGGAAATGAAAATGCAATATGGGTAGCGCATCAGGTTTGTACCGTGGAATACATGCCTAATACTAAAGGGGCTATGCGGCAGCCTGTGTTTAAGGGTATGCGGTTGGATGTGTACCCGGAAGAAGTAGAAGAATAAGAAAACCCCGGACTAACCGGGGTTACATAACGAGTTTCCACATAGATTTTTCCGGGAAATGCAGCAACAGCACGTTCCTGTGTTTACCATGCACTGCTATAGCACATGCTACTATAGTTATGTACTCATCCCGGTACCACTTTTTTTCACGGTTCTTTATGTCTAATATTTTATAATAATGGCTATCTGCGGTATCTGGTAACGTTCTAACCAGCACAGGTTCCTGTGCACCACTCATGAGCGTGCGGCATTCTACTTCTATATTTAGGACTTGTCTCATCTTATTTTCTCCATAAAGTAATTTACTTATCTTAAATATACTTTTTCGCAGGAACAAATACAATGGGAATAAATGGAATAAAAAAGTCCCCAGTTTCCTAGGGACTTTTTAAGCATATTATATCATTTTCCGTGTTGCATTTCGTGTTGCATAGATCAGAAAAAATGCAACATGGTACGCAAAATACATACTCTTGACGTAAAACAAAAACACCGCCAACCCCTCTAACTACAAGGAATCAACGGTATTCTCACATATTCCATATCCTGCGGATAACAGGACTTGAACCTGCACGGTCTCCCACCAGAACCTAAATCTGGCGCGTCTGCCAATTCCGCCATATCCGCAAATCATTAAGAATAATTTTCTTAACAACCTTTGGTATTATAACCTGATCTGACAGGATTCGTCAAGATATTTTTTTCATAAAATCGGAATAATTTTAAATACTCATTGACACTCCCAAATTCATATGGTATATATACTGTAGAACAAACAGAAGCCGTCTTTCCAAAGGGGCATGATCTGTGAAAGGAATTCATTATGATTACGATATGTAACAAATTCGTGAAGTTAGTCGAGAAACTTAACTCTGTACAACTGGAAATTGATTCGGTGAAGCATTGTGCAGAGGTTAATCAGAGGGTTTAGGCCCTGTTCTTCATCGGCAGATAAAGTATTCAAGGTGTAGCAGCTGGCTATGCTTGGTTTGTGTACTTATTTGCCGGCGTATGAGATGAATGATAGATATGGCCATGGACAAGTTGCTTTGTCCATGGCCTTTTGTTTTGCAGAAAAATAGTTTGTTGACAAAACAGAGGGTCCGTACCTTACAGGTGCAGTCTCTCTGTTTTTTTGTATTTATGATTATGAAATAGAAAAGAGGAAATGATATGAGTTTATTAGACGTTACAGAATTAACACACAGTTTTGCAGAAAAAGCATTGTACCAGAATGCGGAGTTTCATTTATTTAAAGGGGAACACATTGGAGTTGTCGGTCAGAATGGAGCCGGAAAAAGTACCCTGATCAAAATATTGCTTGGTGATGTGGTACCTGACCATGGGGAAGTAAAGTGGCAGTCAGGTATTCAGCTTGGTCATCTTGACCAGTATGCAGTAATTAAACAGGAAATGACCATTATGAAATATCTGCAGACGGCGTTTGCAGATCTCTATGCCATGGAAGAAAAAATGGAAAAACTGTATCAGGAGGGGGCCGAAGAGGCAAATGAAGAGCTGTTGATACGGGCAGGCAGGTATCAGGAGCAATTGATTACAGAAGAATTCTATGAGATTGGGAGTAAGATTGGCAAAGTTGCTACGGGACTTGGGCTGGATGCGGTTGGGATGGAGCAGCCGTTAGAAAAATTGAGTGGGGGACAGCGGGCAAAGGTAATTCTTGCAAAATTATTATTATCTAAGCCAGAAGTTTTGCTGCTTGATGAACCTACTAATTTTCTGGATAAAGAGCATGTGGATTGGCTGTCTGAATTCCTGAACTGTTTTGAGGGGGCATTTGTTGTGGTATCTCATGATTTTGAATTTCTGGAGAAGATCACCACGGGGATTTTGGATATCGAGTTTGGAACAGTGCGTAAGTACAGTGGAAGTTACCTGAAGTTCCTGGATCAGAAAGTACATCTCAGGGAAGATTACATCCGGCAGTATCATGCCCAGCAGCGGAAAATTGAAAAAACAGAAGAATATATACGAAAAAATAAAGCAGGAGTGAATGCAAAAATGGCAAGGGGACGGCAGAAACAATTAGACCGTCTGGAACGGATCGCACCGCCAAACTTTACCACAAAGCCTGTAATACAGTTTCAGGAGACGGAAATATCGCCGGGAAAGGCACTTTCAGTTACCAATCTGGAAATCGGATACTATTATCCACTGCTGTCTAAAATTAGCTTTGTTGTTAACGGTGGCCAGAAGATCGTGGTCACAGGATTTAATGGTATAGGAAAATCTACTCTGTTAAAGACTTTGATCGGGAAAATACCTAAATTAGCAGGCAGTTTCCGGTTTTTAGAGCAGGTAAAGATTGGATATTACGAGCAGGATCTGCGTTGGGAAGATCCAAATAGAACTCCACTGCAGATTATATCGGACTGCTATCCGTCAATGAAAAATAAGGAGGTGCGTAAGGCCCTGGCGCGGTGTGGAGTAAAAGAAGAGCATGTGCTAAGGGGAATTAAAACTTTAAGCGGTGGAGAGCAGTCTAAAGTTAAGCTTTGCAGGCTTCTTTTATCCCCATGTAATTTCCTTATCATGGATGAGCCAACCAACCATCTGGATCAGGATGCGAAAGAAGCTCTGAAAAATGCTTTGATAAAATTCGAGGGGAGCGTCATATTAGTTTCCCATGAGGAAAAATTTTACAGAGACTGGGCAGATAAAGTACTGGATATAGAAAAAGAGATTTTATGAAAAAGTATGTCCTATTCGCAGGCAAGTATGTTATAATTATTTATGCTTCTGGCAGATTAAAAAAGCAGATTAATAAGCAGATTAAATAACAGATTAAAAAGCTATTATAAAAGCAGATACTTAAAGGAGAAGGCATACATGGATCAGTGGAATACTGACCGTATCATAGATAATATGGATGCATTTGTCTATGCGATACGTTATGATACGCATCAGTTTTTATATACGAATAAAGTTATGCGGGAGAAGTTTCCTGAATTACAAAAAGACATCACCTGCCATAAACTGTTTTTTTGCAGTGATGAGGTCTGTAAGGATTGTCCCATGGGAAGCGGGCAGGGGGAAAATAATGTCAGATCTGTTATGTGGATTGAAAGCCTGCAGCAATGGCTGCAGTTGGATTATAGTGCATATCAGGATGAAAAACTGGGGTTTTGCTTTGTATGTATTGGTGTTGATATTACCAGTGTAAAAGAGTCTATCCGCATGACGAAGACTGTTCTGGATGGTATTCATGCAGCTGCTTATACGGTGGGGATGGAAGATTACAGGATCAGTTTTGTTAATCAGGAACTGCGCAACATGCTGCCGGATATTCAGGAGAAGGATCTTTGTTATCAGGCACTGTGGAATAATCAGAAACCCTGCAGTCATTGCCCGATTCCCCATCTGAATGAGGATAATCCCAGCAGGAAAATGGAGATATATAATGAAAAGTTAAATAAATATCTAAGCATAGACAGTGTAAGAGTATTAGGATCAGACTCAAAACCGGTTGCGATTTTTACCGGCTACGATATATCCAAGCGTATTGCTTATGAAAATCAGTTGAAAGACACCTTATTTAAAGATATGCAGCTCGGGATTAAGAATAGGGCGTCTTTTATGGAAGATCTGTCTATGCTGTTCCAAGATGGAAAAAATGGCTGTGTATGTATCTTAAATATGAAGAATTTTAATAATTACAATCTTGTTTTTGGAAGGCAGCAGGGAGATGCATTACTGAAATTGATTATGGAGAGATGTGTAGAGATATATCCAAAGCATCGTGTATATCGCGTGGGTGGAGCTAAATTTGCATTTCTGGCATCTTGTGAGGAACAGTGTAACCTGATCCGGGAGAAGATTGTCAAGGCGATTCAGGATGAGTCACATAAAAACGGACAGAATTTTCGGCTTTTCATAGATGTAGTTTTAATTGATTTCCCACAATATGCTCAGAATCCTGAAATGGTGATACATAATGCGGAATACATGCTGTCAAAGGCAAAGAAGACAGAATCCAGTGAAGTGCTGTATTTTAGAAAAACGGAACAAATACAGATGGAGAGAAAAAACCAGATAGCAGGCATTATTCGCGAAAAGGCAGCAGAACAATCTTTTGAAGTTTATTATCAGCCTATTTATGAGATTGAATCCGGTACATATACCAAGTGCGAAGCACTTTTACGGGTGAAGGATAATAAATTAGGCTGGATATCACCATCAGAATTTATTCCCATTGCAGAACAGAGCGGATTGATTAATCAGCTTGGGGTCTTTGTTTTGGAAGAGGCCTGCAGAATGATTGCAAAAAGGGAGAAAATGGGGCTGGACCCTGTACAGATTAACGTAAATGTATCTACGGTACAATTTTCAAAAAGCACTTTTTATGATGACGTTACACAGGTAGTACAAAAGTATCATATAGATCCGGCGCTGATCCAACTGGAGGTTACCGAAAGCATTATTATCAATTCATTTGATTATATCATAAATATTATGCGGCGGTTAATCGAGTTTGGGGTATCTTTTGCCATAGATGATTTTGGAACGGGATATTCCAGCCTGAGTTATATCGGAACACTTCCGGTAGAAAGTATTAAATTAGACAAAAGTTTTGTGGATAAGATCGCAGAATCCGAAGTTTATCTTCTGATCGTGAAAAATGTAATTGAGATTGCAAAGGGACTTCAGTTTCAAATTGTGGCAGAGGGAGTGGAAGGCAGGAATCAATATGAGATATTGAAGCGCCTGGACTGTGATTATATTCAGGGATATTTTTTTTCCACTCCTCTGCCGCCTGAAGAATTTGAACAGTTTTTAGAGAAAGAAACGGTTCTTGTATAAATCCGTGTAATGATACATGATGAAAGAACAGATTTTAATAAGATGCTATTCTTCTTTTATAAGGCCGTTATATTCCGGGTGTTTGGAAAACCAGTGCTGGGCGTAGGAGCAGGTGAGAACCGCTTTTTTGTTTTCACAGCGGAGGTGTTCAGCCAGAGCCAGCATGAGCTGACCGGCAATTCCCTGTCCCTGCAGGGATTCATCTACGAAGGTATGGTTTACCTCAACGGTATTTTCATCTATATCCGGAAAAGTAACTTCTGCCAGCATCTTTTGGCTGGTAGTATTGTGTAAGGCAATCTGATTTTTCTGAAACGTAAAGTTCATGGTGATTACACTCCTTTCCAGTGCGTCTATGAAAATCATTTCTGCTGACTGCGTATCACTGCACGGCATATTTGCAGCAAATTCAGGTCACTTTTCTGCGGATAACGAACCAAACGGATGCGCTTGGGGATTCAGCTGGAAACTGCCGCCAGGGTCAGATATCCTGCCGATCACAGCGGAGTATCTGAATTGGAGCGAATCTAATGGAATGTGTGGCACACAGCTTGCAGAAACATTTTATAACACACTAATGAGATCAATTGTTATGAATCAAAGGCATAGATATTATGTACAGAAGTTTAGCATAGAATACATGGAAAAGCAACATAGTGGAGATAGAGATGTTAAAAAAGAAATGGATTATTTATTTGGGAATGCTGATTTTGTTATTTCAGCTTCCGGTTACGGTATATGCATCCCGGGAAGTAGACAAGGGATTGGATTATATAAAGGGACGTCCGCTCACAGAGGATGAAATCGAGGCTCAAAAGGAGCTGGAGCCTGATTTAAAAGAATTGACGCCCTACAATATTCCGGAGAGTGAGAGGGGTGCGGCACCCAGAGCAAGGATGGCGCTTCCATCAGCTTATGATTCCAGAAATAACGGATATATTACTTCGGTAAAGGATCAGAATCCCTGGGGAGCCTGTTGGGCATTTGCATTTCAGGGAACGCTGGAAGCTTCTTTAATTAAAGATGGATGGAGTGCGTCCGGACTGGATTTATCTGAACAGCACCTGGGTTATTTTACATACTACAGGGCTGCAGATTTATTTGGGAATACGGCAGGAGATCAGGTTCAGATTTACCTCAGGCAGAATGTGGACAAGGGGTATCTGGATTTTGGCGGTAATGCCCAGTGGGCAGTGATGGCTATGAGTAGCTGGACAGGAGCTGCGGACGAATCGGTATCTGTTTATCCGAAAAATACGGCATCCATCCGTCCTTTAAATAATGCCATTGCCTATCAGGATAAAGTGCATCTGCAAAATGCCAGATGGGTTGGTACAAAGGATCGGACAACCGTAAAGCAATGGATCTTAAATTATGGTGCATCATATATTTCACTGGTATACCAGCCGCAGTTTTTTAACCGCAGTACAGCAGCCTATAACTATCAGGGATATGATGACATGAATCATGCCGTTACTCTGGTAGGCTGGGATGATACGTACAGCAGGGAAAATTTTCCGGAGGGTTGTAAGCCAAAGAATAACGGAGCCTGGCTGGCAAAAAACAGCTATGGCAGTGCCTGGGGAGACAAGGGATATTTCTGGATTTCTTATGAAGATAACTATTTGAACAGAAGCGACTCTTATGCATTTGTAATGGAAGGAGAAGCAGCGGATAATTACGATTATATTTACCAGTATGACGGTACCATATACGATGGTTATGTAAGGATACAAAATGGATACAGCGCCGGAAATATCTATCAAACGGCTTCGGCGAAAGCAAACGGAGAGATACTGGAAGCGGTCTCTTTTATGAGTGAGACACCCAATCTATCTTATAAGATACAGATCTATCGAAATGTCAGGGATAAAACAAATCCTGCAAGCGGCGTGCCGGTTTATGCCAGTGAGCAAAGTGGAAATGTGTCTTATTCCGGATATTATACCATTCCACTGAAAGAAAAAGTGCATTTGGATAAAGGAGAAAAATTCTCCGTAGTTATCACATTTACCAATCGGAGCGGCACAAATGTACTTTTGAACATTGATAAGTCGGATACGAGATACAGTGATATGCATATAACAAACCATACGGAAGCCGGGCAGAGCTTTGTGGGTAATAAGAACGGAAATGTATGGTATGATGGGGATAATGAAGGTTACAGCGTACGGATCAAAGCATTTACCGCTAATGCAGCCGTTCCGAATCCTAATCCGCGTACCACACTGCTTGAGGAAATTTTCTTAAATAAAGCAAATCTGACCTTAAATAAAAATGGAACATCTACGCTTCGTGTGTCTTATTCTCCGGAAGATACTACGGTTGATAAAAAAGTAACCTGGACAAGTAAAAACAGTAAAATTGTTTCTGTGGATAAAAATGGAAAAGTGATGGGGCTGCGTGCTGGAAGTACGGTAATTACTGCCAGGGTGGGGAATCTAACCGCACAATGCAGGATTACAGTAAAATCCCCGCTGAATCATATTGTTTTGACAAAAGCAAAACTAACGCTTACACCCAAGATGACCAGCAAGTTAAAAGTAACTTTTTATCCATCGGATACAACAGATTCCAGGAAGATTACATGGAGCAGTAATCAAAAAAAGGTAGCTACTGTAAAAAATGGTGTCATTACTGCAGTGGGAGTTGGGAAAGCTGAAATAAAGGCAAAAGTAGGAAAGCGAAGTGCAGTTTGCGAAGTAACGGTAAAGAAGCCGAAAGTCAGCCTGAACAGAACCTCTACGGTGATTTACACCTCTGGGAAAAAGACTGTAATTCTAAAAGCGGATATCCGGGGGGCCAGTAATAAAATAAACTGGAGCAGCAGTGATAAGCGGATAGCAAAAGTTGACAAAAAGGGTAAGGTTACGGCAGTTCGAAAAGGTACTGCATATATTACGGCGACAGCAAATAAAGTGAAGAAAACCTGCAAAGTAATCGTAAAAAACCCAATCCTTAACCTGCGGCATACTTCTGCACAGGTAAAGAAAAATAAAACATATGCGATAAAAGTAAATGCCATTCCGAAAGGAACAATCACTTATAAATCCTCAAAGCCCAAAGTGGCTGCGGTAAACAGGAAAGGTGTAGTAACCGGGCTTCGACGGGGTTCGGCAAATATTACCGTAAAATGTAACGGTGTTAAAAAAGTAATAAAAATCACTGTAAAATAAACGAGTGCTCTGCTGAGAATCATTTTACAGAGAAAGTAGATGTGACGAAAATGATGAATGAGACAGTAGATTATGCGCAATTTGACATACTTCCTGCAGGAGTCTGTGAGTTTCTGGGAGACGAGGCGCTGTCTTTGACGTATGTGAATACTACTTTTCATGCAATGCTGGGTTATGAAAAACGGCAGGAAATGCCGTCTGAAATGAAGGAACTGGTGTTAAAAGAAGACTGGGAAGAAATGTGTAATATGGCTGGCTTCTGTCCCGGCAATCCGGCTGCAACTCTGGAGCTGGAGGTTCGGATGAAGAAAAAGAATGGAGATACCGGCTGGTTTATGCTGCGATGTAAAGGCGACAGTGAACGGACCAGCAGAATCATGTGTATCTGCCTGGATTTTAGCCTTCGCAAAGATGCAGTCGAAGGATTGTATGGGCAGGAAGAAACATATCGTTTGATTGTATGGGAACACACGAAGAAAATGGCAGCCCGTTATGAACTGGATACAGAAATATTATATTTGTATGAAAAATCATCGGAGTTTTTTGACCGCCAGGTTATTGAAAACATGCCGGAGACCTTCATAACGGAAGGAATGGTGGCAGAAGAAAGCCAGGAAGAATACCGTGAGTTTTTCAAAAGGATGAAAGAGGGAATCCCAGCCTCTGATACCATTGTGAAAATCAACCACAGACTGAACCGTCAGGTCTGGCTGCGCCATGACTATACGATTACCGATGATGGGCGCTTTGCAGTGATATCCATGGAAGATATGACCAAAGCTCATGAAAAAGAGATCGAACATGAGCGGTGGAAACGTTCTTATGAAAGCCAGCTGACGGGAAACGTAATAAATTACCGTTATAATATTACCAGAGATACTGTGGAGTATATCAAGGGGACTATGGGAGAAGAAATCCCTAAAAGTGCGCGTACTTCCTTTACGGCAGCAGCTGCATATGTATGGGAACACTTCATATATAAAGAAGATCAGGAAAATTACAAGATTATGTTCTCTTATGCCAACTTGATGAAACGCTATTGCGAAGGGATCAAAACTCTGCATTGTGAGTTCCGGCGTCTGAATCCGGAAGGAAATTACTTTTGGGTAGAAGGCGACATACAGCTGATACAGGACCCATACTCTAAGGATATTATTGCATTTGTGGCCTTAAACGACATTGATGAGAAAAAGAAAGAAGAATTCCAACTGCAGTACCGGCTGGAAAATGATGACCTCACCGGTGTTTTGAACAGGGCGGAGGCTGTGAAAAAGGTAACAAAGATGTTAGTGAAAAGTGAAAAACGCCATAACCATGGATTTGTTATGGTAGACATTGATAATTTTAAAATGCTGAATGATTCTTACGGGCATATCATCGGAGACCAGGTCTTAAAAGAAATTGCCTTTACGTTAAAAAGTGCCGGAAAGGCGGATGATGTGATAGCAAGACTTGGCGGAGATGAGTTTGTCATTTGTATGAAAAACGTTGGGAACAGCCATGCTCTTGAAAAACGCCTGGAAACCCTCCGTAAAAGAGTTGCCCGCTGGGTCAATGGGGATATCGAAATATCAGCCAGTATCGGGGCAGCTATGTATCCCAAAGACGGCACAACCTTTACCAGTCTCTATCAAAAAGCGGACATAGCTCTTTACCGGGCAAAAGCTGAAGGCCGCAACCGGGTGGTTCTATTTGAACCTGAAATGGAATATAACAATAAAGGAGATCAATTGTAACATTTTTATGTGAAATATCCACAAAATTCTTGACAAAATTTTAACTTTGTTTTATAGTATATATATCGTAACAAAGGTTTTGATTACTGACGGATAGTTGTGGAGTACCACAGGGAAATCAAAATTATATGATAAGGTCGACCGTCTGGGCAGCATTTGTTATCTATGATGTTGCCCTTTTTTAATACACTTTAGGTGTTAGAATTCTATCCGGTACCGAAAGAAATCTGCTTGACTTATTTCTTTCTATATTAACAATTGAATAATGTTCAAGTAGAGTAGATGTTATACGTAAAGTGTCACCAAAGGGGGAGGCTTTTGGTGAACGAAGGAGACTTCCGCGTTATAAGATCGCTCCCGCTACTGCGTAAAAGATGTATTGTTATTTCTATATTATTTAGAATGTGTATGGTCAGATGCTATTTCTTTGTGCAGTATAGCAGGCAGTCCCGATATTGGGCAGCTGTGTTATTTGCTGAGTGGCAAATGATTCAACTGCTTTTTTTATGAGTTAAGAATGGCAGGCAGACGCATGTCCTTACGGGGACCGTAGTATAATTTATAACGTAAATCACCGCAAAAGCGGTTAATATGAAAGGAGATATTTAACTATGGGTTACAAATCAGACATCGAAATTGCACAGGAGACTACTATGTCCCCAATTACAGAAATCGCAGCAAAAGCAGGTATTGACGAGAAATATCTTGAGCAATACGGGAAATACAAAGCAAAAATTGATTACAATCTGTTAAAAGAAAGTGATGCTCCTAACGGAAAATTAGTTCTTGTAACAGCAATCAACCCGACTCCGGCAGGTGAAGGAAAAACGACAACTACGGTAGGTCT
>OKWQ01000523.1_pt1 | contig 10892 bp, 8 predicted proteins | sample 1607071 | NCBI WGS metagenome assembly OKWQ01 (sample SAMN07501039, study PRJEB24779) | human gut metagenome
TAACCTACTGTTTAATTTTCAAAGTTCTTTGCTTGTTTCAGCTTCTTTATTTTACCAAAGCTGTTTTTCTTTGTCAACTACTTTTTTAAGAAGTTTTTCGTTGACGTTTTGTCCCTGTCTCAAGGACAAGTAATACTATATCATCCTATTAATTAAGAGTCAATACTTTTTACAAAAGTTTTTTTAATTATTTCATTTTTATTTATTAAAATCAACGCAAGCACTGATAATACACAATTTTTGAAAATAATTAACTATGAAAAATATCCTTTATTCTTCATAGTTAGTTTTATTATTTAATAAGCTTATTAAATATATTCTCAAAAATTATAGAATTTATACAAATTATTATTCCAAAACCAATTACTATATACAAGAATACTATCTGCCCCCAATAACTACTAAACAAATTAATTAGCAAAAATGGGCTTAAGTTTAAAGTTGCTATTATTACTGTATAAGGCAAATTCTGAATAGATATAAGGGCAGAATTTATAATAATATTTTTTATAGTGTTTTCAAACTTAGACATTATAGGAAATGCATATGTTAACGTAAAAGTATATATTATACCTATCATAGTAAATATAAACTGTAATACTTTACTTATTGATTCATGTGAAACTAGTGTAGCCATATAAAAATCAAACATCAATGTCAATCCTATTATCAACATAATACACCATACGATTGTGCTAATTTTAAAGTTTTCTTTAAAACTTCTAATAAATTCTTTTACTATATATGTTTCTTCATCTTTTATCATTTTCATTGCAACATAATATGCAGCTGTAATTGATGCTCCTATAGTTACAATGGGCAAACATGAAATTATACATAGCAAGTTAAGTATGACTATATCTGTTATCTTTCCTAAAATTTCAAAGAACTTGTTATCATAGCTAAATAAATTATTCATAAAAACCCTTCCTCTTAATTTAAAATATATAAAATAAAACTGCCACATTCATGACTATAGCAGTTTATTTATATTTTTATTAATTTGTTATTACTTCCCCAGTTTCATTGTCAAATATATGAACTTTTTCCATATCAAATTTAAACTTTACTTTATCCCCTACTCTTGCTTGAGTTGTTGCTTTTACTCTTGCAGTCATGGCCGATTGTTCTATGTTAAAGTATAAGTACACTTCTGATCCTAGTAATTCATATACATTTATAGTCGTTTCAATTTCTCGTCCTGTACTTTCTTCATTTAATTCAGTTAAATCATGTACATTTTCTGGACGTATTCCCATACATACTACTTTATTTATATACCCACCATCAACTAGGGATTTACCTTTAGTTTTTGGCAGTATTAATTCATATTTTCCTATTTTTAATGCAACATCATTTCCATTTTTGCAAACTGTTGCATCTAAAAAGTTCATTTGTGGCGAACCTATAAATCCAGCAACAAATTTATTCTCAGGAAAATTGTATAAGTTTTGTGGTGTATCAACTTGTTGAACTATACCATCTTTCATTACTACAATTTTAGTACCAAGAGTCATAGCTTCTGTTTGGTCATGAGTTACATATATCATAGTTGCTCCTAATCTTTCATGTAACTTAGATATTTCTGTACGCATTTGAACCCTTAGTTTAGCATCAAGATTTGATAAAGGTTCATCCATTAAGAACACTTTTGGTTCACGAACTATTGCTCTTCCCATGGCAACCCTTTGTCTTTGTCCACCTGATAATGCTTTAGGTTTTCGATCTAATAATTTTTCAAGATCTAGTATTTTAGCAGCATATTTTACTTTTTCATCTATTATTTCTTTTGAGACTTTCTTTAATTTTAGTCCAAAGGCCATATTATCATATACACTTAAATGTGGGTACAAAGCATAACTTTGGAATACCATAGCTATATCTCTATCTTTAGCTTCCACATCATTTACTACTCTGCCATCTATTTTTAAAGTTCCTTTGCTTATATCTTCTAATCCTGCTATCATTCTTAACGTTGTAGATTTACCACAACCAGATGGACCTACAAATATTATAAAGTCTTTGTCTTCTATTTCTAAATTAAAATCTTTTACAGCTTCAAAACCATTTGGATATATTTTACTTATATTTTGTAATGATAAGCTTGCCATTTTTCAATCCCCCTCATATATACTTAATGGTACTAAAATTATCTATTTAATTCTGAAGTTGACTCTCTCTCAATTAATTTCCCTTGGAAAACTCGATGTTGATTTTTTGTCTTCTTATTAATTAAATCAAATAAGATTTTAGTAGTTTCCCTTGCCATCTCTTCCACAGGTTGACGTATAGTAGTAATAGAAGGATTATAATAATATGTAATGTCTAATCCATCAAATCCTACAACAGAATAATCCTGAGGAATCCTTTTTCCATTTTCTAGTATAGCTTTACTTGCTCCAATTGCCATACTGTCAGAAATAGAATAAACTGCTGTAAACTCTTCTCCTGATGTTAAGAGCTCTTTCATAAGTTTATATCCATTTTCCATGATTTGAATATTTTCATTATCATTAATATGTCTAATTAAATTTTCATTTATAGGTATATTTCTTTTAATTAAGGCATTGCGATAGCCTTGTATACGTAATTTACTAATACTTTGGTCACTTTTACCTGCAGCTAAAATTGCAATTTTTGTATGACCTTTATCACATAAGAAATTAACTACTTTTTCACTTTCATTTTTATCATCTACACATACTGAGGAATATAAATTTTTATTTACATCGCCTGCTATAGCTATTGTGCTTAAAACAAAAGGTATATTGATTTCTTTTAGCTTTTCTTCTTGATGAGAAAAATTTCCTCCTAAAAATACAATTCCCTTTAGCCTTTTTTCTTTTATTAGTTCTAAAGCTACTTCAACTTCATCTTGATTTGAATCAACTCTATGTAATATAAAGGAATATCTTCTGTCTTGTATCTCTTCTTCAAATACTTTTATCATGTTTTGAAAAAACGGGTTGTCTATACCCTTTATTAATACAGCTATGGTTTTAGTATCTAAAAGTTTTAAATTTCTAGCACTTTTGTTGGGGATAAAATTACTTTCTTTTATAACTTCCATTATCATAGTTCTGGTTTCTTCACTTATGTCCGGATGATTGTTAATGGCTCTTGAAACTGTGCTTACTCCGACACCACATTTCTTAGCTATATCTTTAATTGTGATTGCCTTCATATTAACACTACCCTTTCATTATTGTATTTTGGCTATATCAGTTTATCACATAATAGAGACTAAAGTTATATTCTTCCATATAATTTAGTTAACATCTTTATTTTCTTTATCATTTTCTTAGAGAAACAATCTTTTTGCATTCTCCATTTCCAGTTCATGCCTAGAGTTGAAGGTATGTTTATCCTTGCTTCTGAACCTAAACCTAAATAATCTTGAACTGGAATTATACAAGTGTCTGCTACGCTTCTCATAGCTAAACATATAAAATCCCAATGTATCGCATTATCACGAGTATATTTATTATTCATATAATTAATAGACATTCTTTTATCTTGTTTACTTATTTCTTTATACCATCCACAAATAGTATTGTTATCATGTGTTCCAGTATAAACTATACAGTTTCTATCATAATTATGAGGTAGGTAATCGCTATCCTCTCTTGAGTCAAAGGCAAACTGTAGTATTTTCATACCAGGGTACCCTGTATCTTTAAGAAGTTGTTGCACGCTTTCTGTTAAAAAACCTAAATCCTCCGCTATGATGTCTACATTTCCTAATTCTTCTTTTAAATATTTAAATAACTCTACACCAGGTCCTTTTTTCCATATTCCATTTACTGCCGTTAAATCCCCATATGGTATAGAATAGTATTCGTCAAAACCTCTAAAGTGGTCTATTCTTACAATGTCATATAATTCAAATGACTGTTTAATTCTTTTTATCCACCACTCATAATCTGTAAATTTATGATATTCCCAATCATATAAAGGATTGCCCCATAACTGACCTGTTTCACAGAAACTATCTGGTGGACAACCTGCAACAGCTACGGGCATACAATCTTTGTCTAATTGGAATAGTTCAGGACTTGCCCATGTATCTGAACTATCTAATGATACATATATTGGAATATCACCTATAATAGAAATTCCTTTCTTATTTGCATAATCTTTCAATCTGTTCCATTGTTCAAAGAATAAATATTGTAAATACTTATAGAATTCAATTTCTTCTTGTAATTTTTCCTCATATACCAATATAGATTCTTCTTTTCTTTCTCTTATATCTTCACTCCATTCTATCCATGACTTGCCCTTATAAGAATCTTTTATCGCCATATATAGTGCATAGTCATGTAACCACCATTTATTTTTATCACAATATGCATTAAACTTTTTATTTAATCCTATATTACTTCTTTTATATGCTACCTTTAATATCTTAAATCTTGATAAATAAATCTTTTCATAGTCAATAGATTCTTCATTATCTCCCCAATCATAGCTGTTACACTCTTCATTAGACAATAAATTTTCTTTAACTAGTTCATCTAAGTCTATAAAATATGGATTACCTGCAAAAGTAGAAAATGATTGATATGGAGAATCACCATATCCAGTAGGTCCAAGGGGCAAAATTTGCCATAAACTTTGACCTGCATCGTGTAATATATCTATAAAATCATAAGCTTCCTTTGAGAAAGCTCCTATACCATATTTTGATGGCAAACTTGCAACAGGTAATAACATCCCACTTCTTCTCATGATGTCCCTCCTATAATACTTTTTATTATCCTTTTACAGCTCCAGCAACAACTCCTTCTATAATATGTTTTTGGCAAACTAGGTAGAAAACTATTATTGGGATAATTGCTAATACAAGCATTGCCATCATAGCTCCCATATCTCTATTTCCATTTGATCCTACAAGCATTTGTATTACTACTGGAATTGTCTTATATTTTGTAGATAAACCTATTACTAAATATGGTAATAAGTAATCATTCCATATCCACATTGCATTTAGTATAGCAACTGTTATAGATGTTGGTTTTAATATTGGTAGTACTATATAGAAGTACGTTTGTAACGGATTACAACCATCTATCATAGCGGCTTCTTCTATTTCTAAAGGTATTGATTTTATAAAACCACTAAACATAAATACTGATAGTCCTGACCCAAAACCAAGATATAATGCAATCATACCTATTGGATTTGACAAATTTAGTCCATCTGCCAATTTTACCATTGGGAACATTACCATTTGAAACGGCACTATCATCGAGAACACAAATAAATAATAAATAGCACTGGTTAATTTACTTTTTACTCTTGTTATATAATAAGCCGTCATAGATGTGAAGAATATTATTACTACAACAGATCCTATTGTTATAAAGAACGACCATCCTATAGCACTTAAAAATCCTGTTCTTTCTAATCCATTAATATAGTTTGTAATTCCCACAAATGTTTCTGGTGTAGGAATTGAAAATGGATTATCACTTATAAAAAATTTACCCTTAAATGAATTTATAACTATAAATAAAATAGGAGCTAAAAAAACTACTACTAATGCACAAAGTATTAAAAATGTAATACTATTTCCTCTGCCTTTTTTTCTTAGAACTGCATTTTGCATTAATGTTCTACCTCCCTCTTTCTTGTATAATATAGTTGTATAAGAGCAATTAGAGCTACTATCACAAAGAACATAACTGCCTTAGCCTGCCCTACACCTTCAAAGTTGCTTCTTCCATAGAATGAATTAACTATATTTAATGCTAACATTTCAGTTTTATGCATTGGTGCACCATTAGTCAATGCTAAGTTTTGATCATATAGCTTGAAACTGTTTGATAGTGTTAGGAAGAGGCAAATTGTTATGGATGGCATTACCATGGGTATTGTTACATGTCTTAATGTTTGCCATTTTGTTGCTCCATCAATTTTTGATGCTTCTATTAATTCTGTTGGTACATTTTGAAGACCTGCAATATATATAATCATCATATACCCTATCATTTGCCAGTTCATCAATAATATTAATCCAATAAGTCCATACTTTCCATTGGCAACTAAAGTTGTTCCATAGTTTGCTAGGACAGCATTTATCATGGATTGCCAAGTGTAACCTAATACTATACCGCCTATTAAGTTAGGCATAAAAAATACTGTACGGAAAAAGTTTGTTCCTTTTATCTTCTTTGTTAATAGATAAGCAAGTGTAAATGCAATTATATTAACTGTTACTATAGATACAATGGTGAATAACGTTGTGAAACCAAATGATTCTATAAATCTTTGACTTGGGTCAAATGCAGTTATATAGTTTTGTATACCTACAAACTTTGCATTACTTACTGTAGTAAAATCACAAAATGATAAATATAATCCTGTTACAAATGGAATCATAAATGCAATAGCAAATGCAATCAGTGTTGGTAATAAAAATACAGCAAAATATTTTTTCAAAGTTTTTTGCATACTATACCTCCTATTATTAATAAAAAGTAAGTGCTATAAAATCATCTTAGTTAAATAAAAAGCTTAGTTCATAAATAGTATCACCTGCATTACTTAACAAGGACTCAGTCCTTTTTTCCTTTAACGGTAATATACTGTTATTTATGACTAAGCCTTTTCTATCTTGAATTAATTTAATTTTACTATCTTTAAAATAGGGCTAGATTATTATTAAAAAATAATAATCTAGCAACTCTTAAAAATACACTTACAAGTATTTAATGGCCTATTGGTTGTTATCATTATTTAGCTGCTTCTTTTTCACTAGCCCACTCATTAACTACTTTAGATTTAACATCTTCCCATTTCATATTACCATTAGCATACTCAAGTAAAGCTGCTCCAAAATCATCTTTAAATGTTTGACTTGGGAATGAAACAAAGTTCCAGTCTACATTGTATAAGTCTTTATTTTCTAAATATCTTAAAACTTCTTGAGCCAAAGGATCTTGTGGAGTTTCAGCATCCTTAAATGTATCAAATGGAGCTATAAATCCTAATTCTTCTGTTACATGTTTTTTACCAGTATCAGAAGTAAATAACCACTCAATAAAAGCTATAGATGCTTTTTGGTCAGCTTCTGAAGCTTTGTTGTTTATAGAGAAGAAGTTTTCAGTTCCTATACAAAGACCTTGTTTTTCTTCACCTTTAACACCAGTGTATATTGGCATGAATTTAACATCATCTTCTTTAACAGTATTTCCTTCAACTTCTGCTATTTGTCCCCATCCCCAGTTACCATTTTGAACCATAGCTGCTTTACCTAAAGCGAATTCAGCCATTGAATCAGATACTGTTTTACTTCCTAATAAAGTAGGTTCACAAGTAGAATTTTTTATGTACAAATCAAATATGTTTTTGTATTGATCAGCATAAGTAAAATCTATCTTATCTAAATCAGTTGCTTCTTTATCTTTATATTCATAATATATAGGTAAGTTAGCTAAGTGAGTTTGCCATCTCCAATCTTCACCAGGAGTTAATGATGTAGAAGCAAACACACCATCTATTCCCAACTTATCCTTTTTAGTTTGCATATCTTCTGCTACTTCTTTTAATTTATCATAATTATTTATTTCATCCATGGATTTAGCTTTTGCACCATCTAATTTAAAATATTTTTCCATTATTGCATTGTTATATATTATTCCATATCCCTCTTCAACATAAGGTATACCATACACTCCATCCCCATCTTTAACAGCCATATCTTCGTTTAATAAGTGCTTATATAATTCTGTATCTTTTAAATCAAGACAATAATCTTTCCATGATTTGTATCCTACTGGACCATTTATTTGGAATAGTGTTGGAGCATCTTCTTTAGCTATTTCTGATTTTAAAGTTTGTTCATAAGTACCACTGGCAGCTGTAACTACCTTTACCTTTACGCCAGTTTCTTTTTCATAATCTTGAGCTATTTTTTTCCATTGCTCTTCCTGTTCTGGTTTAAAGCTTAAGTAGTATACTGAACCTTTTTCATCGTCTTTTGAGCCATCACCAGAGGACGAACAACCCGTTAATGCTACAGTTGCCATAACTGCAGATAAAGCAATTGTTAAATACTTTTTAAGTTTTATCATAATATTTCCCCCTCACATATTTTATTCTATTCCCGGAAAGGTTTCCGATAACGTTTCCGAAATAACGTTTTCCTCCCCAGTAATAAGATAGTAACACCCATTTTTCTAAAAATCAATAATTTTTATGATATATTTTTAATTATATAAAATCAGCTATGTACACATATAAATCTATCTTTTATAGTGTACATAACCAATGACTTTTTATTTTAATTTCCAAATATCATTATTATATTCTGCAATAGTTCTATCAGAAGAAAAATACCCCGCCTTACTAATATTAACTAACATTCTCTTTGACCATTTTTCTCTATTTTCATATTCTTTGAATAACTCTTCTTTTTTATCACAGTATGATTGGAAGTCTAATAATCCCATAAACCAATCTTTTCTCATTATTTCTTTATATAACCTTATAAGATTTTCTTCACAACCAATGCTCATAAGGTTATCACTAACAATAAAATCTACCACTTCTTTTATATTCTTATTTTTTATATAGAAATCAAGAGGATCATAATCTCCATCCTCATAATGTTTAATTACATTGTCACTACTCTCTCCAAATATGAATATATTTTCATCTCCAACAAGTTCATGTATTTCTACATTAGCACCGTCTTCTGTTCCAAGAGTTAAGGCACCATTTAACATAAATTTCATATTTCCTGTTCCACTTGCCTCTTTTGATGCTAATGATATTTGCTCTGATATATCACATGCAGGTATTAATTTTTCAGCTGCAGTTACATTATAATTTTCTACCATAACAACTTTTAAATGTTTACTCACTTCTTTGTCATTATCTATAAGTTCTTGTAAACATAAAATTAAATGTATTATGTCTTTTGCTATTGTATAAGCCGGAGCTGCTTTTGCACCAAATATAATAGTTATAGGTGTTGTTGGTACATTTCCGTTTTTAATTTGTAGATATTTATAAATTACATATAAAGCATTCATCTGTTGTCTTTTATACTCATGTAACCTTTTTATTTGAATATCAAATATAGAGTTTTCATCAATTTCTACATTTTGAACTTTTTTAAGATATTTTTTAAGACTTACCTTATTTACATGTTTAATATCTAATAACTTTTGAAGAACTTCTTTATCATTAACATATTTAATCATACCTTGTAATTTTTCTGCATTAGCTTTAAATTCATTTCCTATTAACTCTTCTACTAGCTTAGTTAATTCAGGATTGCAATGCATTAGCCATCTTCTAAATGTTATGCCATTTGTTTTGTTATTAAATTTTTCAGGATATATTTTATAAAAGTTATTTAATTCATTATTTTTTAATATATCAGTATGAAGTGATGCAACTCCATTTACACTAAACGTATAATGTATATCTATATGAGCCATGTGAACATTTTTATTTTTATCTATTATGTATAAAGATTCCTCATCATATTTAGCTCTAACTTTTTTATCTAATTCTTTAATTATTGGTACAAGCTGTGGAACAGCTTTTTCTAAATATGTTATAGGCCACTTTTCTAATGCTTCTGCCAATATGGTATGATTCGTATAAGCACATGTTTTAGATACTATCTCTATAGCTTCATCCATTTGAATTCCTTTTTCAACTAAAAGACGTATAAGTTCAGGAATAACCATAGTAGGATGAGTATCATTTATCTGTATTACAGCATAATCATATAAATCAAGAAGGTTAGATCCCTTTTGAATACATTCATCTAATATAAATCTAGCTCCATTACTAACCATAAAATATTGTTGGTAAATACGAAGAAGGTGTCCTTTTTCATCACTATCATCAGGATATAAGAATAGGGTAAGATTTTTCCTAATATCTTCTTTATCAAAATTAATTCCGTCATTTACTATAATTTCATCAACTGTTTCAATATCAAATAAATGAAGCTTATTCGTTATGTTATTATATCCTGTTATATTTATATCGTATAGCCTAGACTTTAATGAAAATCCACGAAAATCAATATCATAAGTTACATTCGTTTTTTTCAACCAACTTTGTTTTTCAATCCATTCATTTATTTCTTCATTTTGCAAATTATTTTTAAATACTTGTTTAAATAAACCAAAATGATAATTTAGTCCTATTCCATCTCCAGGAAGACCTAATGTAGCTATAGAATCTAAAAAACATGCAGCTAATCTTCCAAGTCCACCATTTCCCAAAGATGGTTCCGGCTCTACTTCTTCTATATCAGATAAACTTTTTCCATTGTCATTTAAAATTTTTTTAATTTCATCATAAATACCTAAATTTATTAAGTTATTTGATAATAACTTTCCAATTAAAAACTCTGCTGAAATATAATATAGCTTCTTTTTATCTTGGTTTTCATTTATCTTATTTTCTCCAAACTCTTGTACCATTTCTAATAGAGCATAGTAGATTTCTTCATTTGAACAAAATGAAATATCTTTATTGCACTTAGACTTTAATATTTTTGATAAATTCAAAGATAGTCTCCCCTCCTGATTCTCCATTCATTTATGGAAACGTTTTCGGTAACGTTACCAATATATTTTCTAAATCCTTTGAGTTTTACAATTAACATTGTTTATGTTTTTTAGAATCATTGTTTTAAGGTTATTATAATTTATAAGCTTTACTTTTACAACAATATTTATTATTTTCTATTTTATTTATAAATTTATACAATAAAAAAACATACCTATTTGGTATGCTTATAAATATATTTTTAAATAAAAAAATTACGTGGCTACGTGCTACTCTCCCAGGGGGTCGCCCCCCAAGTACCATCGCCGCTCAAGAGCTTAACTTCTGTGTTCGGAATGGGAACAGGTGTA
>OKWQ01000524.1_pt1 | contig 10885 bp, 6 predicted proteins | sample 1607071 | NCBI WGS metagenome assembly OKWQ01 (sample SAMN07501039, study PRJEB24779) | human gut metagenome
ATCATTTGCAGTAATCATTGGCTCTCCTTTGACACAATATTCAAACTATTTCTATTGTATCACAATTTTCAGAAAAAATAGCAGCCAGTATAAAGAAAACTCCTTGTTTACACAAAGAGTTCTACTTATTATTTATCAACTTTTTTTGACATCAAGAAGTTACGAAGAGCTGCAAGGGTTGCCGCACCTGCAAGGACAATAGCTGTAAGGATAGCTACAGCGTGTTCTCCCCACTTGTGAGATTTTGCTGTTTTAGCAATTGTAGCCTTAAGATTTTCAGTTGTTCCTTTTTCACCTGCTTGCGTCGTTGTCTTACTTGCAAGGTTAAGATCTTGACTACCACTGTAAGTGTTATCTGACGAAGCTGTATTGACAAGGTCTTGACGGCTACTGCGAGTATAGCTAACATTTGTTGTAATGCTATCAATCATCTCAACAATATTTCTGATTGTAGTTGCATCGTACAAGCCACCCTCAGTATCTTTCAAGATTGATACTGCTAATTTTTCAATAGAAGCTTCTGAAGAAGCTGCTACCATAGAGTGAGATTCTGAGCTTGCTGTTTCTGAATATCTTGCATAACTGCTAAAGAGTGACGCTGCCTCTGTAATCGTTTCAGAAGTACTTGGTAAGTTTTCTGAGACGCGAGGAGCTGCAGAGAGTCTATTCCAACTATTGATGTTTTCTGATAGTCCATCAAGGATGACTTCCTCAGACGTGCTCACTGTTTCTGAAATTGCCGAAGTCACTTCTGAAGTGCTCACTTGACTTTCTGATTCTGTCAATGAAACAGCTGGTTCTTTAACTACTTCTGATTCTGAAACGACTGTGCTGATTGAATTCTCTGATTCAGATGCTGAAGTCTCGGAAGTTGATGCTTCTGAGATAATATCAGTTTCTGAGACCTTCGATGATACTGTTGTGCTTTCTGATACTTCTGATGAGGCTGTTGAGTCAGCTGTGCTTGTGGCCTCTGAAGCTGGTGTAGTGATTGAATCTGATGCTACTGTACCTTGATCCGTATTAGATACTGAGTTGTCATCTTTCTTATCATGTGCGGTCTCTGACACAGCTATCGCCACTGGAACAGCTGCTGAGTTTACTAACTCGTCAACTGATGGTGCTGGTTTAGTTGTTTCATCTAGTTTAGGAGCTTCAACAGATGGTTTCGTATCAGTTGGAGCCTCTGAACCTTTATTTACTGTTGTATTTTCTGATTTAGCTGTTTCTGAGCTTGCTTCAGATGTTACGGTATTATCTACTTTCTTACCAGCTTGGTTAGTAACTGGTTCTACCGGTGTTGCTGTTGTGTCTTCCTTGATATAAAGCATGTTCCAAAGAGTTAGTTTAGGAACTGAAATGACAAGCACTGGTTGACCATTTTCATCTGTTTCAAGGCTTGCTTGTGCCTTCTTCATGCTTGAAGTTGCCCAATCATCCGGTGACGTCACATAGACTTGATCAGCAATTTTAGCTGCTTCTTGGGCTGTTTTACCTGCTAGGCTAAGACGAACTGTGAGATTTTCTTGTGCGTCCGGTGTTTTATTGTCCGCATAACCCTCTTCATTATGCCAGCCCGCATTGATGCCCATCATATTAATCATTTGAACAGTTGAGAAACCTTTTCCTGATTTAGCAAATGTCCAAACTTGATCTCCTGTCACACCAAGAGCATCTTTAGAAAGGATTTCACCAGAAGCATTCTTTGTAGATACAGCCTGAGTGCTGTTTGTCACACCCTCACCGCGGAGAAGATTTTCATAAGCAGTGATAAACTGTTGGTAATTGTAAAGCTTACGAATAGTGTCTTTAGCCACACTGAGGTATTGCGTTGGGTAATAGGCACTTTGAAGGACGTTAAGGGCCGCATTAGCATTTGCAAGGGCTGCAATGGACATGTGATAACCACCTGCTGCAGCTACTGTCGCATCTACGAGAAGAGTCGCATCAGCTTGCAATGGTTTACCAGCAAGGGCATCTTTACCAGCACCGTTAGTTGCTTTTCCGCCAGGAACAGTATAATCAATCCCTGGTTCTTCCATGTAGGCACCAACGATAAGTGATTTACCAGTTTTATTGCGTACCATATCGATACGTGCTTTCAAATCACCATAGGCAACCTGCATACGTCCTGGAATAACTGAACCACCGTTTGTCCAAAGCTCATTATAAACAACATCTTGACGTGCCTTGGCTAGTTTATCATCATTACCACCATTAACATCATTGATTGTGATGTAGTACTTTTCACCGATGAGGTCCTTCATGGCATTAATAAATGACGCATATGAATCAGACATCATGTGTGAGTCAGCCTCGTCTGTGCTGTTACGGTGCTCATAATCAGTCACACGGTTGTCACCAATTGTATCACCTTGCCAACCATCGAATCCCATACGATCCATAGCTGATTTCATGACACCTGCGATGTATTTTTGCCAATCTGGATTCGCCGGATCATAGTAAACTTGAGTTGGGTTATCACCGATAGTGTAAGTCATCGGTTCACCCTTCTTACCAAAGCTATCGTAGAAGTTATAAGCCAAAGCAGCAAGTGGAAGGGCCGGATTCTTTGGATTTGAATCTGCTGAAATCATGTTATAAAGCATGGCAACAGCACCTGACTTATGAACTTGATCAACCAATTCTTTAACAGCCTTAGTGTCAACCTGAGTGTGACTCCAGGTATTCCATTTTTGAACAAAGCTATCGACACCTTCTGGGAAAGGATCTGTAGCTTCATTATAAGCATCATAGAAGAAATATGAGTTGATATTCATAGACTTCATGAGCTCAAGCTCTTTACGGTAGGCTTCAAGATTTTTAACAAGAATACTGTTTTGATCAGTTGGTGAACCTGCTACGATACCGTAACGTGGGAAAACTGTCCAATCATCTTCAACAGACAAGCCAGCGCGCTTGCTTGACAAGACATTGCCTGATTTATCGTTGACACTGATTGTCACCAAGTAACCTGTATTGTTTGTCAACCACTCTGACGCTACTGTCAAGTTTGAAACCTTGGCTGAAGCTCCTGCCGCTAGCGTAAGGTCAACGTTATCTTGACCGATAATTTCTGAAGCATGTTGAAGTGTCAAGTTGACAGTCATCGTCTTAGTTTCTGCTGTTGGATTAGACACAACAACGGAATAATTAATATCACCATCTGTCTTGCTATAAGCTGCTTTTGTTGTTTCTGGATCTGTCAAGTAGGCATCACCATTCAAGTTTTGCTCTGTCACTTCTGTAACTGGTGTTACTTGAGCAGTTGAATGGCGTCCTGCTTCAGTAGCATTATCAGATGATGATGTGATGGTTTCCACAGCAGCTGACTCAGGAGCTAGTGCTTCACTGGCTACAAGCGTTTCTGAGCTAGCACTTTCTGCTGGCACAGCTTGTGAAAAGATTGTAGAAGCTGTCGCTGTTGTTGCAGTATCTGTCGCAACAGTAGCAGTTGATGGACCTATTTCTGTTGTCGCTACTGGAGCAACGGCCTCAGTTGGTACCACCACCAAGTTATCTGCTTCAGTTGTAATAACTGGTTTTGTTGCTTCTGAACTGACCACGTTATCTGCCTTGGCAACCTGATTCATCCCTAGGACACCACCGGCTACAAACAAACCTGATAATAATTTAGTTGACGCTACTTTCTTTGACATATCTCTCTATCCCTCTAAAAAAGTTTAAATCACCTCGGCGTTTCAAATTATCACTATTTGTATTTGCATGCTGTAAACTCGAGTTATTTTTAGTTTCATAAAAATCGCTTGGTGTTTCTTATGAAACTAATGTTAACTTAATCTTTTTTGTAAGACAAGGGAATTTCCGGTAATCCTCGTAAACGGTAATTTTTTCATCATGAATGGTCAGGTTTTTTCAGAAATTTGAGAGCAACATTTTCTAATTTCATTAAATATTCACTTGATTCAGTCTACTTAAAATAAAAAAATAAATCCCAAATAATGAAAATCCATCACCTAAATAGTTCCTGCGATGAGAATAAAAAACCACCTCTCACACAAGGCGAGAAATGGTTTGTTTATCGATTTTTGGTATCTAAAATAATGGTCACAGGTCCGTCATTGACCAAACTAACCTGCATATCTGCGCCAAAGCGTCCTCTTTCTACAGGAACATGAGTTGACAAGGATTGGTTGAAATCGTCATAGAACTGGCTAGCCATGTCGGGCTTTGCAGCACCTGTAAATGCCGGTCGATTCCCTTTTTTTGTATCTGCAAAAAGCGTAAACTGAGAAATCGACAAAATCTGGCCATCAATATCCTTAACAGAAAGATTCATCTTACCATCTTCATCTGAAAAAATACGCATATTGACAATCTTACGAACTGCATACTCTAGGTCCTCTTTGGTATCCTCTGGACCAACTCCGACCAAGAGTAAGAGTCCCTGTTTAACAGCACCAACCGTAGAATCCTCAATAACCACAGAGGCACTTTGCACGCGCTGAATCACAATCTTCATCGCAGTAACTCCTTACCCATTCGTACGTTTAACACTGTAAACGTCAGGGATAATTTTAATCTTATCCACTAGACCAGTCAATTCAATAAGGTTTGCAATTTCAAAGCTAACGTGAATATTGGCAAACTTCATGTCCTTAGTCGGTTGCGCATTGACCGTAGCGATGCTCTTGGTCGTATTTGACAAGATTTGAAGAACATCATTCAACAGACCAGAACGGTTAAGGCCATAGATGTCAATCTCAGCCAAATAAGATTTATTAGCATTACGTTCATCCCACTCTACTTCGATTAAACGTTGTTCATAACCTTCTTGACTCTTGATATTATTACAATCTGAACGGTGAATAGCAATTCCACGGCCCTTGGTGATATAACCTTCAATCTCATCTCCAGGTACTGGATTACAGCACTTAGCAATACGCATGAGAAGGCCTGAAGCACCTTGAATGATGACTCCATTTTCACTCTTAACCTTAAGAACTTCTTTCTTCTCAGTCTTAACCTCGCCACCGTTCATCAGCTCTTCAGCTTCAGCTTTTGCCTTAGCACGCTCTTCCTCACGGCGTTCTTTTTCTGTCAGACGATTGAAAACAGCAGCAGCACTAATTTCGCCAAAGCCAACAGCGGCATAAAGAGCTTCTTCACTACGCACACTCATACGAGGGAGAATTTCCTCAATATGTTTCTTGTCTAGGTACTTATTGGCAATATAGCCATGCTCTTGGAAGTAGGCAATCAAAAGCTCACGACCCTTGGTGATAGAAGCTTCCTTGTCCTGATTCTTAAAGAATTGTCGAATTTTATTTCTGGCCTTAGTTGTCTTGACCATCTTAATCCAGTCACGACTAGGACCAAAAGAATTGGCATTAGTGACAATCTCAACCACATCACCTGTCTTAAGTTTGGCAGTCAAGGGCACCATACGGCCATTAACCTTAGCACCTGTAGCCTTCTCTCCAACTTGGGTATGGATAGCATAGGCAAAGTCAATAGGTCCTGAATCTTTAGGCAATTCCTGAACAGCACCATTTGGCGTAAAAACATAAATACGCTCTGAGAAGATATCCTCTTTAACAGAGTCTACAAATCCCATAGCATCACCATTTGAGGCATCTTGAAGTTCAACAAGATCTTTAATCCAGTTCATTCCCAAAGCGGACTCTTTTGAATCTACCTTGCCCTTGATCCCTTTCTTGTAAGCCCAGTGAGCTGCAACCCCGTATTCGGCAACTTGGTGCATTTCCTTGGTACGGATTTGGATTTCAATAGGTCCTTTTGGTCCATAAACCGTTGTATGGATAGACTGGTAACCATTGGATTTAGGATTGGCAATATAGTCTTTGAAACGACCAGGCATCGGACGCCAGAGCTCATGAATGTATCCCAACATGGCATAAACATCACTGTGCGTCTCCATAACACAACGGATGGCAATCAAATCATAAATTTGATCGAAGCGCTTTTTCTTGTCGCGCATCTTACGATAAATAGAGTAGATATGCTTTGGACGACCATAAACATCACCAACAAGTCCTTGTTCAGCTGTGTAGGTCTTAATTTTATCGACAATCTCGTCCACAAGTTCCTCACGCTCACGACGTTTTTCCTTCATCATGTGAGAAATTTTGTAGAATTCCACCTCATTAAGGTAACGGAAGGACATATCTTCCAATTCCCATTTGATACGACTGATACCCAGACGGTGAGCCAAAGGAGCATAGATTTCCATGGTTTCACGAGAAATGCGCTCTTGCTTATCCTTGCGAAGATGCTTTAGGGTACGCATATTGTGTAAACGGTCGGCCAATTTAACCAAGATGACACGGATATCCTTAGACATGGCCATAAGCATCTTACGGTGGTTTTCAGCTAACTGCTCCTCGTGGGACTTGTACTCAACCTTACCAAGCTTAGTAACACCGTCTACGATATTTCGTACATCCGTACCAAAATCCGTTTCCAAATCATCGAGCGTTTTTTCGGTGTCTTCAACGACATCGTGTAAGAAACCACAGGCTACTGTCACTGCATCAAGATGAAGGTCTGCCAGGATACCTGCCACTTGAATAGGATGAATAATATAAGGTTCTCCTGACTGACGAGATTGCCCACTATGAGCATCTGTCGCATAATGCCAGGCTTTTTCAACTAATTTCAAATCATCTGCTGACATGTAGGCCGAGCAAATGTCTAAAATTTCTTCTCCTGTTACATTTTTATCTTTAGCCATGATTTCTTCCTTCGCTTCTTTTAATAACCTTTATTTTATCACTTTTACAAGTAAAGAAAAAGAGCTAGATAGGCAATTATTAACTGCAAGGAGCCAACTTGAAAAGCACAACATCTTGTGTTAGAATGATTGAGCAAACACAAGATATAGATAGAAAGAGGACGCTTATGTCTCAACTTACCCTCGTTTATATTAGTCTAAGTGGTAATACCCAAAGCTTTGTCAAACGTATGTCTGACTACCTATCCCTCAACCACGGGATTGAATGTCGCCAAATCAATATTAAAGAGCTTAATCATGAAACCTTCCAAGTAGATGAACCCTTTGTCGCACTCTTGCCAACCTACCTTGAAGGTGGAAATGGCGTGGACAATGGAGATGTCGAAATCCTAACCAATCCACTGGGAGATTTTATCGCAGCCCATGATAACCACAAACGTTGCTTTGGTATCATCGGCTCTGGTAACCGTAACTTCAATAACCAGTACTGCCTAACCGCCAAACAATACAGTCAACGTTTTGGCTTCCCTATGTTGGGAGACTTTGAGCTTCGTGGCACACAGTCTGATATCGAGCGTCTGGCACCTATTATTCTAGAAGCACAAAAGAACTTTAGCCAACGCTAAAACTAGAGCAAAAAAGCCCCTGTCAGGGCTTTTTCCTTTGCTTAATTTTTTTCGTGTTTTTTGATTCCAAAGAATCCAGCCAAGGTCATAAGAACCATACCAGCTAAAGTTGCTGACATAGATTCGTCTGAACCAGTGTTTGGCAAGGTCTTAACTGAACTTGAACCTTGAGCTTCTTGTTCTTGAGCTTGAGGTAAGATAACGACTTGAGCGTTTGACAATTGGATAGCTGAAGCAGGTTTAGCCATGCTAGCAACTGTAGTAGCATTTGGTTTCACATGCTTAGTTTGGTCTGCCATCTCAACACCTTTTGGTGACTTCTCAGATTCTTTCTTAGTCGTATCCTCAACTTGATTTGCCTTTTCCTTAACAACAAAGCGGTACTCTGCAAATCCTGCTTGTGTTGATGGTCCTACATAACTAATGGCATCCTGACCAGCAAGGTGGGCACGTGCATTGTCAGATGAGGCAAAACGGATATCTGCATTCGTAATATTAGGGACGAAACTCCAATTTCCATCGGCAGTTGGGTTAATTGTCTTCTCGCTGACAATATAATCAATGATGGCCTGACGATTCTCAAGATTGAGGAGACGTTTTTCTGCAGCATCCTTAACACCAGGGAAGTTACCAGTCGCACGATAGTTGTTAGTCACGACAAGGAAAGTCTGATTCAAATCAATGGGTTTACCTTGATAAGTCAAGTCACGAACACGACTAGCATCTGGGTTAACCAACTTACCTTCACGATCGTATTTGTTAGGTTGTGTCAAATCAAACTTATAAGTCACCCCATCAATCACATCGTAATTGTATGAGCGATAGCTACTATTAATGAGTTGTTGTGGCTCTTTGCTATTAGGATCAATTTGATTGAACTGTCCTGCAGACATTTCCAACCATTCTTTTATTTGTGCACCAGTCACCTTGAGTAGGGCAGTAACATTGTCGTAGAGGTAGAGGTCCGCGACATTCTTAATGGCTAATGGTCCTGCTGGAATATCGGTATAGTAGGTCGCATCCCCACGAGTCCCCGCCTTGAAAGGTGCCGCTGCTGAGAGGATTGGGAGTTTTTCATCTGCTGTTCCCGCTACTTGTTTTTTAGCATACCATAGTTGTGCATTATTAACGATTTGAATAGATGGATCGTCCTGAACCTGAGCAAAGTAGCTAGTAATTGGTGCAGTAGTCTCACCAACTTCCTTACGAACATAGTTGATTGTTCCATTATGGTCATGAGCAGCCATATTAATTAAGTCCTTGTCCGCAACATCTGACTTAGTATCAATCTTTTCAAGCTTGGCCTTACTGTTAACAACTTTCCATTTACCATCCGTGTAAGTCAATTTGACATCCATGATGCCTAGATGATCTCCGAATTTACCAGCCATAACCACAGGTTTCCCATTGATGAGACCATTGACATCATCTACACCAGGGTATTTCGCATAAAAACTTGTACCATCTCCATTTGGGAAATCCGCATGAGAATGCCCTGTCGCAACAGCATCAACACCTTCGATACCAGCAATTTGGTAACCTTCATTTTCCTCATTCTTAGTGTATTCATTGTCACCAATACCAGAGTGAGCAGCAACAAGGATAAAGTCAGCTCCTGCAGCCTTCATCTTAGGAACGATAGCCTTAACAGCCTCCATTGGATCATCCACAGTTACCTTACCTTCAAGGTTGGCCTTATCCCAAACCAAAATCTGTGTTGGAAGGACACCAGTAATACCGATTTTTAGCGTTACCTGTTTGCCGTCTGTATCAGTAAAGGTCTTGTTAACAATCTTATAAGGGTTGTAATAGTAGTCACCTGTTTGAGCATTACGCACATTGGCATTGATAATGTTAATCTTAGCAGCCTTAACCATACGATCCAAAAATTCTAGACCATAGTTAAACTCGTGGTTTCCAAGTGTTTCGGCATCGTAACCCAGCATCTCAAAGGCCTTGTACATAGGGTGAGTCTCACCTTGGGCAACAGGGTCAATCAAAGCCTTATAAGTCCCAAAAGGAGTTCCCTGAATCGTATCCCCACTGTCCACTAAGACCGTATTGGGATTAGTTTCACGGGCTTTTTTGATAAGAACAGCAGTTTTAGACAAACCAACTGTTTGAGACGGCTTATCTTGATAATAATCATAGTTAACCAAGTTGGTATGAAGGTCTGTTGTTGACAAAATCTGCATATCAACAGTCTGCCCCTCATGAGCAGGCTCTGTAACAGTTTCAGCCTGTACTGGCACCGCTGGTGTCACCTGATTGGCATTCGTCAAAACAGCACTGGCTTCTTGACTTGCTTGGGCCGTCGAGGTATTAGCTGATGACTCTGCAGATGCATTTGCAGCTACTGTTGTTGATGTAGGAGATACAGTCTCTGTCCCTCCTTGAACAACTGTTCCTGAAGTGCCTTGTCCTGATACGGTAGCAGCTCCACTATCTGTCACAGTTTCAGTTGAGGTCGTTGGTACTGGTGCCGTTGCTTCATCAGCATGACCTAGGACTTGTGGCACAGTCAAGAGAGCAAAAAGGCCCAAAACCACAGCAGATTGAGTCACATAACGATTCGTTTTCATTAAAAATCTTCCCCTTTTATAAAGATAGTACATTTATATTAAATCTAAATAAGATTATCAACTTTTTTAGAAATGCTCGATTTGTCATACAAAACTAATGACACGATGCAATCTTAGCTGAAAAGTATCAAATACAAAAAAAGTTGGAACAAGGCCAACTTTCTCTTACTTATTCAATTCCAAGGCATAACTGACACTACTCAAAGCATAGAGAGGAGCAGTTTCCGTCCGCATAATACGAGGTCCAAGTCCAATTTTAACACCGCCAGCTTCTTCAAAGGCATCAATCTCAGACGGAGAGATTCCACCTTCTGGTCCAAAGATAAAGAGAATTTTCTGACCATTCTCTACCTGAGCCAACTCACGAGCTAGAGTAGCCAACTCACCTGCTTTGGCTGTTTCCTCATAGGCGATAAAAATCTTATCAAAATTATCTAATTCTGATAGAAATTCTCCCTTCTTCTCGAACAATCTGACTTCTGGCACACGATTACGCTTTGATTGTTCCGCAGCTCCTAAAGCAATTTTGGCAAGCTTATCTTCCTTCTTGGCAAGCTTCTTACCATCCCACTTAACCACCGACCAATCAGCAGGAAAGCTCCAAATGGCTTGTGCTCCAAGCTCCGTTGCCTTTTGTGTCACCAACTCCAGTTTATCTCCCTTGGGAAAACCTGAGGCAATGGTTACAGATACAGGCATCTCGACATTATCAGTTAAATCTTCAATCACTTCAAAGACGTGATTCTCACGGTCAGTCACACGCGCAAGACGCTTGATACCATCTTCAAAAACCAAGACAACCTGATCATCCTCTGTTAAACGCATAACGTTAAACATATGCTTCACAGTATCCTTATCCTTGATGATTACTGGATTTTCAACCTTCCCCTTTATAAAATACTGTTGCATTTAGCCTCCAATCACACCTGAAATATCATCTGTCTTCTTGAAGACACAGGCAT
>OKWQ01000543.1_pt1 | contig 10591 bp, 8 predicted proteins | sample 1607071 | NCBI WGS metagenome assembly OKWQ01 (sample SAMN07501039, study PRJEB24779) | human gut metagenome
CTCTTGCTCTTGCTCTTGCTCTTGCTCTTGCTCTTGCTCTTGCTCTTGCTCTTGCTCTTGCTCTTGCTCTTGCTCTTAAAAAGTTTAACATTCTCCCTCAATTAAGTGAGCTTTATTTTAAATATACTTTTCAGTTTATATCATTTGTTTCATTTTTTCTAATATCTCATTATTAAATATGCTGGTTTTTGTTTAATGATTATTAAGTTAGCTTCTCTAATTCTAATTTCCCATATTATCTTTTAAAGAATTTATCCAGGTTTCCAATGCTTGTGCTAGCACCAACTGTTGCTCCAACACTGCTTTTGCTGTCTCTGGTACTTCTGTCTTTATACTTATATTTTCCTCAATAGTTTTCTTTAACTCTTGAACATTCTCTTCAATATTATTGAGACATAATTTCTGTTTTTCTGGTGTAAGGCTATTTAAATTTACTATAACAGCATTAAAATCTAAAAGAATATTTATTGGTTTGCTAGATGTATCAAACATTAAATCTAAAAAATGTGTCTCACCTAATTCAGTTAATGAATAAACTGCTTTTTCTGGCATTTTTCCATTCTTCACAGTTTTACTTTCAATATATCCCTTTTGTTCTAATTGAATTACTTTTTTATAAATTGATGGTGTACTTATTTTAACCCAACGTGATATATTCCTGTATTCCACTGCCTTTTGAATATCATAAGCACTCTTGGGTTGTTGCTTTACTATTCCCAATACAATTAAATCTATTGTAGCCATAAAAATCATCTCCTTTAGTTTTCTTACTATTGACATTAAGTCTAAATTATAGTACTATTTTCCATACTTACTATAATTTATAGTATTATAATTTAGACTTAATGTCAATAGAAGAGGAGTGTTAAGTATGAAAGAAAGTAACAAAAGAATTGAATTATTAGGGTCTGCCCCAATCTCAAAAGCATTGTTATCTATGGGATTACCTACCATGATAGGTATGATGATAACTGCATTATACAATTTGGTTGATGCATACTTTGTGGGTGGACTTGGAACAAGTCAAATGGGAGCTATATCCGTTGCATTTCCATTAGGTCAGCTTGTTGTGGGATTAGGATTATTGTTTGGAAATGGAGCTGCTTCATATATTGCCAGACTTTTAGGCCATGGTGATAATGAAAAAGCAGGAAAAGTGGTAAGTACATCTATTTACAGTAGTATTATAGTGGGTACATTAGTTATTATTGTGATTATGATTTTTCTCAATCCAATTTTAAAATTGTTAGGAGCTACAAAAAGTATTATGCCTTATGCAATATCTTATGCTAGCATTTATGTCGTGTCATCTATTTTTAATATATTCAATGTCACTATGACTAATATTGTCACAAGTGAAGGAGCTGCTAAAACAACTATGTGTGCTATGTTATTAGGTGCTTTGCTTAATATGATTTTAGACCCGATATTCATTTATACTTTTGGTCTGGGGGTAAGGGGTGCTTCTATTGCAACAGCTATCTCACAGATTGCTTCAACACTTGTTTATGTAGGATATATTTTAAGCAAGAAAAGTATATTTAGTTTTAGAATTAACGAATGCTGTTTTTCAAAAGAAATTTTTTCAGAAATCCTAAAAATTGGCATACCTACCTTAATATTTCAATTATTGACTAGTCTTGCCATTACATTAACTAATATGGAGGCTACAAAGTATGGTGATTCTGTGATAGCTGGAATGGGTGCTGTAACACGAATAACGTCTTTAGGTAGTCTTGTTGTATTTGGTTTTATAAAAGGTTTCCAACCAATTGCTGGTTATAATTTTGGTTCAAAGAACTACGATAGATTACATATAGCAATAAAAACTTCCATATTATGGACTACAGTATTTTGTGTAGTGCTTGGTCTTATATTGATACTCTTCCCAAAATCTATAATTTCACAATTTACAAGTGGTGACATTTTATTAATAGAAAATGGTAGTAAAGCTCTTAGGGCAAATGGGTTTTCATTTATGCTATTTGGATTCTATACAGTGTATTCTACATTATTCCTCGCACTAGGAAAAGCAAAGGAAGGTGGATTTTTAGGTATGTGTAGACAAGGTGTCTGTTTTATCCCTATAATTTTGATTATTCCTGTATTCTATGGGTTAAATGGTATCTTATATGCACAACCAATAGCTGATTTGATGGCTGCTATAATTGCTGGTTTTATGTCTATAAGGTTACATAAGGAACTTAATCTTTTAAAAATAAACGGTATGCATTAGTTATACAAACCTACTATCATCAAAACATATTACTTTCTCATTAATAGCAAGAATACATATTATCATATTTTTTCTACATAAATCATACTATTACTATCTGACTAAATAATCCTCTTAACAAACTACTTGTCAATTTATCTATTCACTTGTATCATGGGATTATAACAATTTAAGAAAGGAGATATTGTATGATTTCACAAAATGAAATTGATATACTTACACATAGCTTGCCTTTTTGGGATAAACTTACTGACTTACAAAAAGAATTATTAATTTCTTCAGCAAATACCTCACATTACAAAAAAGGGAATCCAGTACATTGTGGTGATAGTGACTGTATTGGCATTTTGATTATAAAGTCTGGAACAGTGCGTACATACATACTTTCAGATGAAGGTCGAGAGGTTACACTGTTCCGACTTGATGATGGAGATGTATGTATTTTATCAGCTTCCTGTATTCTAAAAACAATAACTTTTGATGTCTATGTAGATGCTGAAACGGACTGCGATATTATACAGATTAGTTCCTCTGTTTTTGCAAAATTATCTACAGAAAATATTCATGCAGAGTTATTTTCATATAAATTAGCTACCGAACGTTTTTCTGATGTTATGTGGGCTATGCAACAAATTCTTTTTATGAGTTTTGATAAGCGTTTGGCATCTTTTTTAATTGATGAGATAGCTAAAAATGGCAGTAGCACTATAAATATGACTCATGAGCAAATTGCTAAGTATATGGGTAGTGCCAGAGAAGTTGTATCGAGAATGTTGAAATATTTTGCTAGAGAAGGTATTGTGTCTTTATCTCGTGGTGGTATAAAAGTATTGGATAAGGATAAACTTCGTTCTTTGACACTGTAAAAGTGTGTCTCAAAATGAACTTTTTAGTTCATGAGGCACTCTTTTTTGTGTAAAATCAAATATATTTTCATAATTTCAATAATAAAAAAGATACTTATATCTATTTTGATATAGTATCTTATTTGATATTTACATTTATTTTTTATGTATATTTTTATATTTTAATAATTTAGTTGAACTATTTTTCTATGCTATTTATATAGAATATTTCTAATAACTCATAAATTCTAATCTTTTAATATCTATCCCTCAATTAATGGATATGAATTTATTTAATTTAAATACTTGATATTTTTCATATTTATATAAAAATATTACATTTTAAATACAAGTTAATAAAAATGGAAGAATATATGTTAATGTAAATATTAAGAATAATACTAAAAAATATTACTGGAATCTCAAATTTTTAATAATATTCCAGTAATATTTAAATAATATTAAATTAAGAAAGATATCTTCTTATACTTACATAATAATTATGACATTGTATAGTATAATTCTCTAAAATATAAATTATCATCTAATAGTTTTTTAAAGCTACCACTACCTATTATACTCCCCTCTTTAAGAACAATTATATTTTCAACATTCTTAATTGAGTTAAATCTGTGAGCAATCATAATAGTTGTTTTATCTTTCAAAAATTCCATAACATTTAGCATAACTTTTTCCTCTGTAATATTGTCTAATGCTGATGTAGCTTCATCTAATATAATTATCTTAGCATCTGAAAACCAAAGCCTTGCTAATGCTAGCCTCTGCTTTTCTCCACCTGATAATGTAGTTCCTTTTTCACCTAATTTAGTATCTAAACCAGCTTCTAATTTTAAGTATAAATTTTTTAAACCTACTTTTTCTAAGACTTCAATAATATCATTACTTTTTATAGTTTTTCCAAATACAATATTCTCACGTAAAGTTCCATCAAATATAGGTGAATCTTGTGACACATATGTAACATAATTATAGTAACTATTTAGATTCATCTCAAGTAGATTATAATCATCTATAAATATAGCGCCTTCGCTGGGCTTTAATAATCCAATTAATAGTTTAATTAAAGTTGATTTACCAGAACCACTCTCTCCAACAATAGCTACTTTTTCTCCACTTTTAATACTTAAACTAAGTTTATTAAATATCTCTCGCTTATTATTATACAAGAAGCTAATCTCATTAAATTCAATATTTCCATACATTAAATTAACTTCTTTACCTGCTAACAGTTGACCATCATTATTAAGTTCCAAAATATCTGTATAGCGTTTATATGCTGCTTTATCTAGTTTAAATTGAATATACAATACATTAAAAATAGCTATAGGAGTATATGCATTATCTAGTAAAGTTATCAATGCAATTATAGAGCCTATACTTATTGTTTTAGTCTTCCAACCATAAACTATTGTTACTATTTTTATAAAAGTCACTATTAATGAAAAAATTGTGAAGAAAGCTTCATGAATCAATGTCATTTTAACCTTAGAATCAATAATTTTCTTTTTTGCAGATTCTGACTGACGAATTTCATATTTAAATCTTTTATTTACTCGAAATACAACCATTTCTACAAATCCACGAACTAAAAAATGATTCATCCTCTCTTCATTAATTAATATATGCTCTTTGATTTGATATAGAGCTTTTATTAGTAAATTAGTAATAATAAAAACTATAAAATATCCAATTAATACAGATATCATAATTGTTTTATCAATTCTATAAATAAAAATCATACTAAATAAAATTGATGGAATTATTTTTCTAACAACGGCTAATAAAAAATTAAAAAATATATTTCTGCCAGCATTAGCTCCATTTTCAATTTTTTGGATCAATTTTCCTGTACCTAGCTTTTGATATTCTAAGTAATCTATTTTACTCATTTTTTCTAAAGCCTTTAATTTTAAATCTAAAAAAAAACTATGTTCTAATTTCCTACCTGGATATTCATCAATATACCTTAAAAGAGATAAGGTAATTAATACAGCACCATAAATAAAAATTATACAAAAACTTATAGTCCCATTATTAAATCTGTCTATTAGATTCTGATAATAATTGGCACTAAAACTATTTAAAAGTTCTATACTTATGCCTAATGTTATATATATAATAACTAGTAACTTCTCTTTTTTTGCTATCTCTAATAAATATTTCATAACTGTACACCTATCCTTATTTATTTTACTTTATTAACTTAGAATAATTTTATAGATAAAATGTTTCTTTATTTGTTTAAATTTAGTGTGATTATTAATCATTTCAAGTTAACAAAACCTAAAGTTTTTAGCAGTACAGTTCTATTTGTTAGCAAATTATTATTTTACTCAGTACATTATGCTAACATATAATCTAACTGTACTGAGTAAATATCTCGTTTCATCATATAAAATCTCCTTTTTATAGTTTAATATATATAGTTAAATTTACTATATAATCTGAATATTTATTTTTCTATCACCTTTACCAGAAATAAAATCAATTATTTATTGTATACGCAAAACTTCATAATATTTTCAACATATAATTATTATACAGAACTCCTAAGTTAATTTAAACTTAGAATTTATTTTTATAAGAAATGTCATTGACCTACCTTTAATAAAACAGCCACCATTTTTTTATGTATTAACATATAATATATAGTAATGAAAACATATTAATTAAAAAATATTGTATAAATTAGTTTATCTGTAACAAATCCAGTTTATGTTTCAACAAGCACGTAAGACTTCTTGAAATTTAATCTGCTTCCTTTAAATATCTATTACTTGTTTTAAGCATAAGTTTACAATCTTCTATAACATTTATCATTTCTTCAGATTTCTCTGACGTACTTAAAATACAAGTTGTTACATTGTTTTTCTATTTAATTAGTAATGTAGCATGTAAAAAAGAAGCATAAATGAGTTTACTTTATACAAACTTCATTTATGCTCCACTCATATACCTATCATAGCTAATAGAAACTATTACTCATCTTAAATCTATTTCATATTTAGATATTTATATCTTTCTTATTTTCTTAAATCAACTCTAGATTTAAACATTAAACCCCTTAAATCTTCACAAAATCTCTTCCTATACAGACTTACTCTTTGCCTTACATATCATCTGAGTCATAGTACCCATAGGGCAATAAACACACCATGAACGAGGTTTAAACAATATCATAGTAATCAAACCAAGAACAGTTGATGTAAGCATAACACTATAAAAACCAAATGCAAACTGTACCACCCAAGGTGAAACTAAAGTTCCATGATACGCCCATTGCCAAGGCATTTTTATAGTCCACAACAAAGTCACTACTTCTTTAAAATTTCTACTTCCTTCAAACACTAAATAAGTTGAAAAAAGCATATTAGCAAACATTACCATAAAAAATGTCAAAAACCCATATCTAAACCACTTACTTCTAATAAATTTAGGAATATCTCTATTTCTTGACAGCTTCAATTTATTTCCAAGCAAATTAAACAGTTGTCCTCTTCCACAATACTTATTACAGTAAGCTTTATTTCCCTTAACAATAGAAATAGCTAGTGGAACAAAGAAACAAATTAGCCCAATCCAAGCGAAAATAATATTTACAAATCCCAATATCAAATATATTGAAGAAAAAATCCATAAATAGTCATACCAATGTTTTTTATTATTCATGACACTTACCTTCTTCCTCTTTTAATATTGTTATAATCTCAATTACAGATGCTGGACATATCTTTTCACAAATCCCACATCCAACACATAAATCTCTATTAATTTTTGCACTAATGCCACATGGAACTGAGATAGCACTTCTTGGACATGCTTTTATACAGCTACCACAAGCAACGCACTCATTTGCTAAAATATTTGCATACTTCTTTTTTTTATTAGACATAATAACCTCCCTATATTATTAATCTATAAGAATTATATCAAGATACTTACTTTTTATCTGTGACTTAATCACATAAAACCTCAATATTAAAAATCACACTCTAAATACAAAGGAGTTTCAAATAAAAAACGATATGAAGTCATTAAGTTTAGCTTCATATCGCCTTTTCTTTTGTGTATCTATATAAATATTTATTATCTAATATTTAATATATCTATAATATTTTCTTATACAGCTCTATAATTTTACACCTAATCATATTCTATTAGTAACAGGTTAATACCCATCTAAAACTATAACTTTATTCACAATCTTATTCTATTAGCCACAAGTTAAACTCATATTGAAGTTTATCTTTAGTTACACTCTTACTCTATTAATCACAAGTTAAACTCATATTGAAGTTTATCTTTAGTTACACCCTACTCTATTAACCACAGGTTAAACCCATATTGAAGTTTATCTCTATTTACACTCTTACTCTATTAGCCACAAGTTAAACTCATATTGAAGTTTATCTCTATTTACATTCTTACTCTATTAATCATAGGTTAAGCTCATATTGAAGTTTATCTTTAGTTGCACCTTACTCTATTAATCACAAGTTAAACCCATATTGAAGTTTATCTTTAGTTACACCTTACTCTATTAACCACAAGTTAAACCCATATTGAAGTTTATCTCTATTTACACTCTTACTCTATTAATCATAGGTTAAGCTCATATTGAAGTTTATCTCTATTTACACTCTTACTCTATTAATCACAGGTTAAACCTATTATAATCTTAACTTTATTCACAATTTTATTCTATTAGCCACAGGTTAAATCTATTATAATCTTAACTTTATTCACATATTACATCATTAATCACATATCAAGATTTTATAATAAGCTTTAACTAAACACACGATTTTACCTTATTAGTATAGTTTAATCTATTAAATTATTATATAATCTTAAGCAAACACACAACTCTACACTATTAATTATAGCCCCTCCTTTTAAATACTCATAATCTTATACACAACCTTACCTTATTAATCACACATTTAACTCATATATATCCTCAATTTTATTCACAAAATCATGCTGTTAATCACACTTATACTCCTCTATAATCTTAAACTTATACACAACTTTAATTTATTAACCACAATTTTATTTCAACTATAATAACTTCTATTTCAGAAGTATATCACACTTGTATTCTCCAAAAATATCTATTTTTTTCTAACAATATGCCTGACATTAATAACACTCATTTCAAACATCCTCGCTAATTCCATATAATTTTTCCCATTAAACAATTTAATCATAAGCTCATTTCTAGCCTCTTTTAAAGCCCCTTCCAGTGTTTTAATATAAAAATATGTTCCCCCACTTTGTTGACACAATTCAAGGTATTCCAATAAACTATACTTATGTAACTCCTTTGGAATACTTACTTCTATCTTGTGTTCTTCAAGTAATTCTATAATTTTTCTTAATTCCAACATATTTTCACCTCATATTTTATAATCTATTTGCTATTTCCCGACTTTTAATAAGCTTGTTATTACTACTTTATTGACCTAATAATTTAGTTCTTGAAAATGTAACTTATCCCCAAAGTAACAAAAATGCTTATGCCTAGTCTGTCCATCTCTACACTTCGCAACTATTAAATCAACCATCTTAATTCCCCTGTATTCTGATGCTCTAACTGCCTCCTCACTTTCTCCAATATCTCTCACTGCTTCTTCATAATCACTCCCCTTTAATTGATGTATATAAACCACATTGTTGCTATCGTGGTAGATGGCTTTGCTATCCCTCATAGGTCTATCTCCATAAGGTCTTGAATCTTTCATTTCATCATTTAACTGACTTAATTGGATTACAGGTATATTAAAATCTAAAGTCATATTTTTAAGTTCTCTCGAAAAAGTAGCTACCTCCCTTTCTCTCTTATCCATGCTTTTCTGAGATGTAAGGAGTTGCACATAATCCACTATTAATAAATCTGGCTTTACCTGCCTTATCCTCTTTCTAATTGCACTAATTGTATCTATCTTATCATTGATATAAATTAAGTTATTTTCGCTTAAATCACCTATAGCATTTACAATAAGTTTCCAATCATTTTCATCTATTTCTTTAGATTTCATATTCCTTGTACTTACACCAGTTACTCTGCATATATTTCTCATAAATACTTGCTCACTGGTCATTTCTCTACTTATAAATAAAGTTTTTTTACCTTGCTTAAATGAATTTAACATTATTTGAAGTGCCAAAGCAGTTTTCCCAACCCCCGATTTAGCTGCTATTGTGGTTAGCTCTCCTTTAAAAAGACCTCCTATAGTGGTATCAAGTAATTTTATACCAAATTTAAATCCAATATCTTTTTTGTTTTCTAAAAAATCAAGCACCTTCCCTGCTATACTATTTACATCATCATTTTCATAAGTATCCTTGTCCAAAATCTCCTTTATATTACTTTCAAATTTGTAAATACAAGTATCGATATTTTCTCCAAGGTTTAGGCTGTGTAAAAGGTTTTGGCAGTTTTGATTTATGCTTCTTCTAGCTAAATTTTCTTTTAAAATTTTAATATGACCATCAAGACCAAAATTCTGACCCCAAGTAATTAGATTAGTCACATCACTCGTTTTTATTGCTAGAGATTTTCTATCTATCTTTGATTTCACAGTGGCCACATCAATCACTATGTTTTCTTTTTTAAGTTCTTTCATAATTTTAAATATCTCAAGACATATATCATTCATAAACATGTTTTCATTTAATTCATCTAGCTTATAGCTTAATTTATTGTCTAAAAGAATTGTGCCTAAAATAGACTTCTCTATTTCAACATCTTTTGATTTACCCATATAAATTAATCTCTCTTTCCTTATAAGTTTTTATATTTTGATTTTTAAATACATTATCAATTATAAATACATTATTTGTTATGACTCACTATTTGTTATGACTGTATTATTCGTCATGATATACTACAAATTATTAATATACTATTTATTCTGATACATTGTTTTATATAATTTACTACATAATAGCAATATCTTATTTGATATAACTTACTGCCAATTATTAATATATTGTTCAATATAATTCATTACTCGATAGTAATATCTTATTTGATATAACTTACTGCCAATTATTAATATATCGTTCACTATAATTCACTACTTGATAGTAATATCTTATTTGATATAACTTACTGCCAATTATTGATATATCGTTCAATATAATTCATTACTCTATAGTAATATCTTATTTAATATAATTTACTGCCAATTATTAATATATCGTTCACTATAATTCACTATCCAATATTAATATCTTATTTAATATAATTTACTGCCAATTATTAATATATCGTTCAATATAATTCACTACCTGATAGTAATATCTTACTTAATATAATTTACTACCAATTATTGATATATCGTCCAATATAATTCATTACTCTATAGTAATATCTTATTTGATATAACTTACTGCCAATTATTAATATATCGTTCAATATAATTCACTACCTGATAGTAATATCTTACTTAATATAATTTACTACCAATTATTGATATATCGT
>OKWQ01000548.1_pt1 | contig 10507 bp, 7 predicted proteins | sample 1607071 | NCBI WGS metagenome assembly OKWQ01 (sample SAMN07501039, study PRJEB24779) | human gut metagenome
ACAATAATCATGCCAGCAAATGCTATACACCAACAAATGGATTAAATCATCTACACTTTCAGCTATACGACCACATTGACCTTCGCTGCTGACATAACCGATAGAGCCATCCTCTAATTGATGATATTCACCGCCGGCACCATCTCGAGCAAAAGCCTTTCCATCCAAGGAAAAGGTGCATCGCCCCTCTACCTCATCCCGCTCCGTTGGCTCATCAAGCAAAAAGAAATCAAATAGAGCATCAAAATCTGCCGCTAAGCTAGAGTCTTCCAGTAATATTTTTAAATAATCCATATTCTTATCCCTTATTCTCCTATTTGCTATCTCTTATCGTCTCTATCTGATTGCCTTAATCCATCTCACCATGAGCTGCTACAAACTCATCTTTAATCTTTTGAATTTCTTTTTTAGCGGCCACATATTGCTTTAAGTCTATTTGTCCGTTTTCTTTTTGTTCAGTTAAGGCTTTTTCTTTGTTTTTGATTGTAATCCAATCTAACTGTACACTAAAGTCAGTATTCACTCCGTCACTATTTTCTCGTAATGCCAGTAATGCAAATACTTCGTCCATATCAAGATTAAACATGTTACTTTCAAGATTGATAGGCTCGAAATAGTAACGAACTGTATCTGCACCAAATTCATCTTCTAAATTGGCCCATTCTGCCCCTGAAAGCACGGTAAAGCCGAGCGTATCGTTTCCAAGGCTTTCAGTAAACCAACGCACCTCATAATCAGGCTGAACGAAGTCGTTGAAGTATTTGATAGTTACATCCCGATCTTTCTCATCACCGTAAGGAATTAAGAGTTCATTATCGCCCTTTTGTAACACAATATCGTCACCATAGAGCTTGCCATTACTAACAGTTTGAATATCGATAGGCTCATCCATCATATCATTGAAATAGTTCACCACATCCTCGTCATCCTCGCGCCAGTCAATCCAAATAATAGCCTCAGAATCAAATAAATCATCTAAATCCATATCATGACTGAAGAAATCTCTGACTAGATTATACATATCTTCCATGGTCTCTCTCCTATATATCACTTATATTTTTAGGTAGTCTACAACACCAGTATCCCCACTTTAATACAACTCTATAAGGTTTCATAAATCACATCTTGTTGAACCGTAGAGTTTTCATCAAAAGAAACTAAAACATATAGATGTCCTGCTGGGGATTCACCTATATCATAACCTAGTGCAAATGCGTCGTAACAACCTGATTTATCTAACATTATATCCGTTAGCGTTAGTACAACAGACTCTTCTTGCGGTATTTCCTGTTGTATGAGTTCCTGTGCTAGTTGATCTAATTCATCTAATTCAACAGATAATTGTTTCCACATTGGTAGTGAAAGCACCTCAACCTCAGTATAATTGGTGCAACTAATATTAAGTTTTTGAAAGGCTTGTCCTTCATTCTCTAAACAATTAGTGCCCAATCTGCGAGATACAAAGTAAACGCCATACGGTTCTTCAGACCAGCTTTCAACATTCCATAATGTCATTAATTCCGATTTTCTCATCAGGACGCTCCGTTAATTGATTATCCTGCAATATCTGCATCAACAGGGTTCCCATCCGCATCAATATTGGCTATGATGCAGTGTCCCCAGAAGATATCATCATCGTCATAATATACCTCTATGGTGCCATCGTTACGGAATGCCAATTCGCCCATCGTAATACGCTTAGCAAATACGTCTGATGTAATCGGGTCTTGGTCATCATTGTCGAGCCAATCATTAGCAAGGTCTAGTAATTTTTCACTAATATAGGTACTAATTCGTTGTTCAAATGCTTTGAAATTATCGATTGTATTGAAAGCAGCCAATGCTACAGTACAGCTTTCATCAGAGCCCTCATCTACATCAAGGGTGAATGCATAATCATCAATTCTTGCTGTGTAATATTGATACTCTCGATTTAACAAGAAGTCACCCCTGTCGGTATGAAGGTATTTAGGTGTTTTCAAATAAGCCGACAACGCCTCTAGCTCACTATGTTTAGCATGCTCCTCTAACACCTCAAGTACATAATAGCGATTATTCCAAGAAGGACGCATATAGCCCAAATCCTCTAAAGGCTTTGCTTTCTTAACTAATAATTTATAGACCCCATGGGGCTCAAAAGAATAACCCCATCTATCGTCAAGTCCCTCAATAATCCACGTCAAAATGCCTTCGCTACGGTCAAGCACGCCAGTTCGAGTATCTAGGATAGCATCGGTAGACACTAGTGGTCTATGGTACTTATCTAAATAAGGACTAGCCCCATTCGCATCACTGCGAGGCAATGCATAAATCTCAAACTCTTCCGCCTCAAACTCTGCTTCATATTCTGGTACACGTACAATACTCATATGACTCTCTCCTGTTCATCACATTTTACAGTGCAAACTATTTACAGTTTAGAACTCCATCCTTTTATAGATGATGCCATAGTATAATTGTTTCTATAACATTAAAATGTTTTATTGTATCACAAGCGTTCAGCTACATCGATTCTATGTAATAGCTCTTTCGCTAGTTCTTGGGCTGTTTTAAATTCCTCATTTGAAAGCACCATAAGTACAAAGCTATCTGTTCCTGTGTCCATGCCTACTAACGTATAGTTTTCCCACGTAGAATTAAGACTAGCACACCAGTCCATAATAACTTGATCTTCATCTAATGCTGCTGTATCAATAGTTAGATTTTCTCTAGTATCTAAAGACTTATTACATATTAACTTCTGTACATAATAAATAAAATCCTCTAGTTCACATTTACAGTCTAACTCTACGGCATATCCTTTAGATACTAGTTTCTCATAGAGGTTCCACCAGCTATCTTCTAATTCTTCCAAGGAGCGCAACTTAACCTTGGTCATAAACGATTTAGCTTGTTTTGCATCGCCTAGCAACAACGTTGCTAATTCTGTAAATGTAGATCGCATCTGATCGATATCTAGATACACTGCTTCTACACACAAACTATAATCAGGTACTCTGCGTTTTTTCATAAAAGCCCGCATCATCTTCACTGCGTCAGGATAACTTACATCAGCCATACGATAGGTCTTGCCATCTATATCTAAGAATAAATCTACTGCATCCTGCGTTTTACCTACACGTGCTTTCATGGCTGTACATCCATCGATGGCATGAGGTGGGTATAACTCCATGTACATATAAAATCCATCATGCATAGCCTTTAAGGTATTATCTATTCCGACTATATTAAAACCATTTCCATTAGAACCAGGGCTCTTCAAGCACCATTCTTCGTATTCATCAAATAGTTTTTCTTGAATCCAATTGTAAAAGCTCATATACTACTCTCCACTATATACCGTCGCTTACCTGTAATATGTAACTGAATATGTATCTTAATTATATCATTATTAAGGAATACTTATAATAAAAGCACCACACTTTTACATTTAAAAGAAATACATATTATAAATATATATTATAAAGACACTGTACTTTCATATTTAATAGAAAAAATACCCCTACAAGATACGTCTTGTAAGGGTATTAATCACACTATTTGGATTCTTATTTAGGTTCTAATTTATTTAGATTCTAATTTAGCTGTCAATTCATTATATTTTTGTGCTAATTCATTATACTTTTCAGATAGGTCTTTCATATCTTTCTTGAGTTGTGCCGCATCTTCAGTAGTTACCTCTTCGGAGCTTTTACCAAATTTGAAATTAGCACCTAAGCTAATTGTATTACGACCATTACCAACGGTAGTAGCAGCATTAAACATTGTATTTTTATTAGGACGATAGAAGGCACCTAAAGCTGCTGCATTAGCATTTTTATAGTTACCAAAGCCAACAGAGTAGGACCATTTATCATGTTTATCGAAATCTAATGGATGTAAGCCGGCGAGCGCTGCAGAAGCCGCCGCTACGCTAGACACTTGTTGATCCGTATACGCTTTAGCTTCATTCAAGCTATTCGCTCCACCATTAATAATACGATTATTTAACGTATTAATATCGCCTTCGATCGTAGTGATACGGTTTTCATGATTATCTACTACATCTTTAATAGCATGTAATTGAGAGCCATTGACTGCATCAGTAGAGGTTGCAGATACGCGGCCTGCTGCTACATTAGTAATGGTACGTTCTGCACCACTATCGCCAATGCTCAATGTACCAACCGCATTTCCACCAGCAAAGTTATAAGTTCTGCCGCCGATTACACCGGAACTAGTAGATACAGCTGTGTCAGTAACAGACTTAGCACCAAGTGCAATGCTGTTATCTGTAGTAGCCTTCGCATTTGTACCGATAGCGATACCATTTTCCTTTGTTGTAGTTGCGCTATGACCGATTGCTAAAGAGTCCTTTTCTGCTGCGTTAGCTAATGTACCAGCAGCAAAGGCACTTTTACCAGCACTAGTAGAATAGTTGCCTAATGCTACAGAGTCCTCATTAGAAGCTGCAGTTTTAAAGCCCAATGCGGTAGAATACGCACCGCTAGCATTTGCATAAGATCCCACTGCAGTTGTATTCATAGCAGTTGCTTCCGCATTAAAACCAAATGCAGAGGACTGATTACCAGAACCTGTGGAGCTATAACCTACTGCTGTAGCGTAATCATTTTTTGCTTTTGCATTATAGCCAATCGCTGTGCCCATAATGTTATTGGCCTTTGCATTATTACCAATAGCAACTGTATTTAGAGCAGTTGCTTCCGCTTTACGACCAATGGCATACGCATCATCGGATGTTGCTTTCGCAGTATCACCAAAGGCGATAGCATTATTACCTTGAACCTTAGCACCAGTACCACCTACCAAAGCATTATTACCTTTAATGGTATTATTCTTACCTAAAGCCACCGAGTTTTGTCCGTCAATACTATTATATGAACCAACTAATAAAGAATTAATCGCATTGTCATTATTGGCATGGCCAAAGCCGCCTACGATATTATTAGTACCACCAACAGTATTGCTAGTACCTACTACCAAGCTATGAGTAGCAGAGTTTGTATTATACCAACCTGCTACGATACTGCCCGGACCAGATGCAGTATTATTCATTCCAGAGGTGATACTATTAGAAGCAGAAGGTCGAACTGTATTATTGTCACCACCGAGCAATATATTATTTACAGGAGAGAACATACCATTCTCAACTTTGTTATTTCCACCATAAGCAATAGAATTTTTCATGCTTAGTGGCGCAGCAGTTGTAGCACTAATATCTAAATTGGATGCTGCAAACGCTGTTGTAGTAATACCTGCGGTAATCATAGCCGTTAACAGTAATTCTTTTTTCATTTCGTTTCCCCCTTTTAAGACAACACAAACAATAAACCTAAAAAAAGATTCAAACCTATCTAATGGAACTTGAATCTTATTGTACCCCTCTATACACTATTCATTGTCAAAATATGAATAAAATATGAATATTACCCTAATATTATAAGTCTAGCTCATAAGAATTGCAAGAAAATGCACAAAAAAGGCCTACAGATAATAAAAGCTGTAGGCCCATATAACACGCTTAAGAATCCAACTTACTTGGTAAAAAATGAGTCACTTATTTCTTTATAATCTTTTTCAAACAGACTACGATTAACCAATCATTTGATACCGACTCCTCTTACATAATAATTGTTCGCCACCCCATAATGTGCTCTCCCTGCAACATTAAATCGTAACATCAAACTCTAGTTTTTCATCTGTAACTTTATATTTATTACCCAATACATCAACATTATATTTGGTCAAATTTTTAATACTTGTCTTAATTCCCTTCATAACCTGTTTATCTGTTGGACGATTCACATAAGAAATCTCTATTTTATGGGCTTTCTCATTATTAATACATTTAAAAATACATTCTACGGTTTTGCCATTTTCTTCATAAGTTATATAATCCCCTCGGTATAAAGATGTTACAAAGATAGCCGACTCAGGAATTTTTTGAACCTGTTTTGATTTATAATATTTGTCTTTATCAATTATATATCTACCATTAACAAAGCTAACCATATCATATGGCACATTAAGCACTAGGTAATTTTCTCCATCTTGATATACATCAGTACGTAAACTTTTTATTTTTAAAAATACCGATTTATTATATCCATTTTGTTTTGTATTAATACGATGAGAACCTAACTGCTTATCTCGGAATTTAACTGATTCAATAATTGGACCAATTCCTTTTTTTGAATATTTACGAATTGGCCCATGATCTTCTTTATAAGCTGCAAATGGATTAGATTCATCACCATATTGTTCTACAATCTTTTGAAAAATCTCAAAAGTTTTAGGATCATGATGATACATTAACAATTTATCTGGAGACTCTAAAATCATTTTCTTTAGCTTGCCTCCAGCATTACCAGTACCTGTATTATAAATATCACTATATTTAGTGATAACATATGTTACTTCTTTATTGTCTTCAACAAAGCTTCGAGTTGCTTTTATCTGTTGATCATACAAAGCTCTATTAGGTTTACGATCTACCTTATGAGAATATAACGGTTCTATACTTTCAATACGTTTTAGAAACTGAATATAATTAGATACATTCTCTGATTTATCAAATAACTCTTGCTCTAGTACCTCGCCGGTTTCAGAGTTTATAATATTGCCATCTATCTCTATAATAGATTCCTTATTATTCAAACTTTCAGAAAAAGCACCTATTTTCGAGAAAAATTTCATCAGTTTCGTATTAGCAAAACCAGCAATAATCATAGCATCTTGTGCATGATGGGCATATGTTTCTTCTCTATTTTTTGATAGATACGCTTTTTTCCTAAAATAACTTGTTGCAGAACCGTTTATAACTTTAACCTTGGTATTTATATTATGGTAATCAAAAAAGGATTTTAATAAATTGTAAGTTTCACGAGATGCATAACGTGTATCGACCAAATTTCGCTCAATAAATCCTTTCATATCTTCAACTGGATTTCCAAGATATAGTAAATTGCTCTTCTTAGCATTACTAAAATTTAAGTTTTTAGTAACATATTCTTTATATCTTTCAAAGGTTATTTTTGCTTTACCACTACAGAAATATTGGAATGGCGACCGTTGTCCTTTTGCTTGATTTTCTCTCTGATAGACAAGTACTTTGTTAGACTGAGCATCACTTAGAGATATAGATAAAGGAATAATATGATCAACTTCTAAAAGACCTGCTTTAAACACATCCGCCAACTCTATAGGCTCTAAAGAATACGCACATTTAAAATCCTGTTCTAATAATAAACTAATACGTTCAAACTCTGCACGCGTAAGCCTCCTATTTTCAACAAGCTCCATGATTTTATAGCGTTTTTCCTCATTAGCCTTTTGAATTTTCTTAATCAAGTCTTTCTTCTCTTGGCTATTCTTTTCTCGTGCCAGCTCTACTACTACATCACTAAACTCGGCATCCTCACCCATTTGGGTTTTAAGATATTTACGCAATGCATTAAACACCTTAATTGTTTCATTAATAGAGCGTTTAACAACAGGTGATACAATCCAATCAGATAAATTAGCACGTAACTGATTATTCTGTGAAAAGTTATGATTATATGGCTTTATACCCGCTTCAGTATATAATTCCATTTGGTTCTTACTAGTTCTCAATAAATCATCTAGGATTAAATTAATAGCCTTAAATGATAAAGAATGATATGTAGTAAAGCCACCTGATTTTGCAATTTCTTTAGCTAAACTAGCAGATAATTTTAAATCATCTACTAATTTTCTTTCACGAAATTCTATGCTTTTTTCTTTAGTTAGAATTTCAGATATATCATCTACTAATTGTTTATTTCCTTCAATTATAGCTTCTTCGTTTACAGATTTTGCAATTTTTAATAACTCGTTGTAACCCTCAAATTTTGTAAAAATTGGTTTTTCCGATTTATCTATTCTAAAGCCAAAAATATCTTCCTTTTTAACACCGCATACTTTTGCAATAGCAGGAATCGTTACTGATTTGCCTTTATTTACATACTCATTAATCAATTCTTGTTTCTGAGCTTCAGTTATCTTTATACCTTGAATGGTTAAATTATTTAAATCATTTAACAAATTAAATAAGCATGCACTATAGCTCCATTTAGGTGCTCTTAATTCATCAGGAAAATACGTACACTTGCCACGCATTTTATCAATCAGATTAATCTTAATGACATTACCACTTTCATCTAATTGGTAACTCCCATAAGGTGTAGGACTCTTATAACTACCCGGCCCCTCGTAATATTCACGTTTAGAATCATATATACATAAAATATCTTCTACCATCTCTTTTAATTTTGGATAAAATTCCGATTGAACTTCAAGAAGCTTTATTAATTCACTACGATACGATTCATGAGTAAACTTATTCTCAATACCTCGTACTGTTCCCGTAGTGTTCAACTTCTCTAACTGAACATGACAAGGATAAATTCCAGTCTTAAGTTTATTCTCATTATTTCGGATAATATCAGCGGAACTTCGATTACTTCCTTCCTCAGCAGCAAGATCCTCTGGGCTCAGATAGAAAATACCTCTATGCTTAGCCAATTGAATGATAGTAGCTATCAATTCATCAGGTGAAAGCTTATTACTAAGCCCTCTGACTCTAATTTCATAGAGATTTGTATAAGATTGATCTCCACTTCTACCTAGTACATTGGACAAGAGTTCTTTTAGTCGATCCAATCTATGACGACTTCTTCTCACACCTCTACGACTACTTCTGAACCCTCTACGTGCTACATTCTCTTCTGCTGTACCCTCGCGAAATAATCTTACCCCACTAATTAGAACATTATACCTTTCATCAATAATTGCATATCCAACAGAAGCAACCCCAATATCTAATCCTAGTATATATCCCATATATACCCTCCCCTAATAATCATTAATTCTATTGAATACATAAAATAATAATAATTAGAAAAACCTTTATCTCCTATTATTCTAGATTTATCATAAGCAACGATCACAAAATACTAAAACCTTGTGTAAGCGGGAGTTCCCTATTTTTTAGTTTTATCATAGCGAAAAATTACAGAGTACTAAAACAAAAAGCCTATAATGCAAATCTAAAGAATTGTTTTATCATAGCGAAAAATTACAGAGTACTAAAATTGTCCTCGTTTTGTTGTTTAATAACCGCAAGTTTTATCATAGCGAAAAATTATAGAGTACTAAAACGACCACAATAACCACAATTTTCTAATTTTGTTTTATCATAACGAAAAATTACAGAGTACTAAAACCCTATATATAGAGAGAGTTTTAACTTATGGTTTTTATCATAGCGAAAATTTACAGAGTACTAAAACCTGGGTATTCAAATTTGATGTGTACGTTGTGTTTTATCATTGCGAAAAATTACAGAGTACTAAAACATGACGATGTAGATAAATCTCACTTTGAAAGTTTTATCATAGCGAAAAATTACAGAGTACTAAAACCAGAAGCCCAGGATGGCATATTAGAAGATTGTTTTATCATAGCTAAAAATTACAGAGTACTAAAACCGAACGCTATCAACTCTTTAACTAAACTCAGTTTTATCATAGCGAAAAATTACAGAGTACTAAAACATTCTGGTACACCGTGTTCAATTAGTGCTTGTTTTATCATAGCGAAAAATTACAGAGTACTAAAACTATTTACACGTGTAGTAGTAGGGGACGGAAGTTTTATCATAGCGAAAAATTACAGAGTACTAACCCCCCTATTAGTGATCTCGTAGTATTTAGTGTGTTTTATCATAGCGAAAAATTACAAAGTACTAAAACTGTAGTCAAGGCAAACGACCACCGCTAGTGGTTTTATCATAGCAAAAAATTACAGGGTACTAAAACCTCAACAACGAAGTTAAGCACCTTTGTAAGCTTTCGCTATAATAGAACAACAAACAAAAAGAGCACAGATCATAAGACCTGTGCTCAAAATTCCACACAAAAAACATTAGTAATATGTACTACTAACTCAATTGACATATACTATTGTTAATAACTACTTAAAAGTAGTGATTTCGACATAAAGTCTTATTTTAGTAGATTCTGTAACCTTTCGCTATGGTAAAATCTAATTACATAATATATCAGTATTACTTATATGTCAACACTTTCTAATTTTTATTCATCAATTTGTTTTATCTTTAATCAAATAACTATAATAACTCTATTATTCTTCTATTAATAGCAGAATTCTAATAAGAAAAAAGAGGAAAAGGACACAAATAAATTGTGTCCTTTGATTTCGGCGCAAGGCCCTACCTTAATAGATTCTTACGAGTATTAAGGCGAAACTGCTGCTCTATCCTACTGGTGCGCCTAGAGGGATTCGAACCCCCGACTCACAGTTTAGGAAACTGCAGCTCTTTCCACCTGAGCTATAGACGCATGTATACTTTATTATATCGTTTTTAACAAAGTATACGCAAGGCGTCCTTATTGTTGTAGGTATTGGTTATTTACTTGTTTTTGTTCTTCTGGGCTGAGGTTTTGGTAGCCTTTAGCTAATGCAC
>OKWQ01000557.1_pt1 | contig 10360 bp, 2 predicted proteins | sample 1607071 | NCBI WGS metagenome assembly OKWQ01 (sample SAMN07501039, study PRJEB24779) | human gut metagenome
GCCAATCTGACGTATGTAAAAACTTCATGACAGTCTCCTCATTCGTTTTGTCTTACTCTATTGTACCTTATCAAGCTGAATACTGCTTAAAAGTTTCACAGGCTTTGATAGTTTTTCCGCTTTTTAGCTGCAAAGACCAAAAAATCTCTCCCGAGCAATTCCTACTCGAGAGAGATTATTATTTTTGGAATTTATGAAAGATAAGGTATTAAAATCTTAGTCTTGTTTTTTACGACGGTTCATAGCTGCAAGTCCAGTCATGAGTCCCATGACAACAACACCCATTGCTTCGAGGTTGTTACCTGAGTCACCTGTTACTGGCAATTGTTCATCGCCTTCCTTAGCTTTATCAGAACCATCTGCCTTCTTACCATCTTTATTTCCAGATTTCTTCTTATCTGAACCTTTACCGTCTGAAGCACCATCAGCTGCTGAACCTGAACCCTTAGATCCTTTAGCACCGTTTGAAGTTGCTTTAACAGCTTTAGAAGTTGAGCTTCCACCATTAGCAGTTGAAGGTGTTGAACCATCTTCAACCTTGCGGTAGATGTAAGTAACAACTGTTTGACCTTCAGTCATCTTGTCTGTTGATTTACCTTCTTGACGAATCAATTCGTATTTCACACCATTACGGTAGATGTAACGGTCACCGTGAAGGTTAACATCAGCACCAACAGAGTTAGTGATAACAAGTGGCATCTTGATTTGGTTACCATATTCATCACGGTAGATAACGACGATTGTACCAACTTCTTTGTTAACTGCTGGTTTAGCAGGTTCTGCATTAACCAACTTGTAAACAACCTTAGTATCTTCACCAGGATTGCTTGGTGTCACACCAGTCTTATCAGCCTTGTAACCTTTAATCTCAGGAACAAGCGTCATAGCAGCCTTGGTTGGGTCATTAGGGTCATTTGTGTAAGCGATTCCTTCAGCACCTGGGATTGGGTTACCTTTTTCGTCAACAGGAATGATCTTACCAAATTTAGTGTAAGTAACCGTTTCAACCTTGCTGTCCATAGTAACATCTTGAGCAGCTACACGGCCTTTATCAGCGAAGTAACCATTAACCAAAGGTGTGATGACGAGGTCAAATTTAGTCTTATCGACCTTCCATTCACCAGTTGTAAGAATATCACCTGTTACAGAATCAAGGGTCAATGAACGTTTCCATTGTGCCTTTTGAACACTGTCTGCTGGCAATTTCGCATGGCTGTCTTTACTTGCATAATGAACAGTGTAAGTCACATCCTTGAGGTAGGCATCTTTAGCAGGCCATTTTGGACCATTTGGTTGGTTAGGATAGATTGGTGTACCTGGTTCGTGAGCATCATCTGGATTAAAGTCAAGTGCGACACGCTTGAAGCTTACTGTCCAAGCTTGATCTACTGCACTGTCCAAATCAAATGTTGCGCCAGCTGGGTAACCATCTGTCACAAGAACATAGCCAAGTTCTTGATAGTGCTTGATACGTTCAGCTGTTGAATAACCAACCGCTTCGCCAGATTTACCAGCCAAAGCAACAGTTTCAAGCGTTGAACCACCAGTTTCATCACGATAAGTGACACTTGCTTTTTGGTCATTCTTAACATAGACAACCTTAGTATCGCTAGACAAATCACCTGGTGTCGCAGGTACAACCTTAGCAGTGTATCCTGGGATAGTTGGCAAGTTCTTGTCAACAGCAATCATCTTAGTTGGATCGTTAGGATCGTTGATGTAGGCAGTATCTGACACACCTGGAATTGGATTGCCATTTTCGTCAACAATGATGAATTTACCAAAGGCCTTGTAAGTTACGGTATCAGTTGCTTCTGGAGCATCTGGAGTAACTGTCTTGCCACCTGCTAGGGCTTTATCAGCAAAGTAACCTGTTACAACAGGAACTTTAACGCTAGCATAGGTGTGGCTAGCTTCATTCCAAGTCACTTTACCAGTTGCTTGGTTATCTTTACCTGCAAAAGTATAGTCAGATTTTACATCAGCAGCTGGTGTCTTGTCACCTGCACCTTGGAAGGTAACCGTTTGTTTAGTAGCTTTAGTCACATCGTTAACGATAGCTACGTAAACGACACGTGTATCTTCACCAGGATTTGATGGAGACACTGGAAGGGCTTTAACAGTGTAACCGGCGATACTTGGAATTGTCTTGTCGATGGCAATCATCTTAGTCGCATCATCTGGATCGTTTGTATAAGCAGTTGTTGAGACACCTGGAATTGGATTGCCATTTTCATCAACGGCAATGAATTTACCAAAGGCCTTGTAAGTCACTGTATCAGTTGCATTTGGTGCATCTGGAGTAACTGTCTTACCGCCAGCTACTGCTTTATCCGCATAGTAGCCAGTCACAACTGGAGTCTTAACTGTGCCGTAAGTATGGCTCGTTGCTGTCCAAGTTGTTGTGTTAGTTGTAGGATCTTCTTTACCGCTAAAGCTAAAGTCGTTTTGAGTGTTAGCAGCTGGTGTCTTAGCATCAGCACCAGTGTAGCTAACGGTTTGACTGGTTGTCTTAGTCACATCTTTAGTATCTTTTTCAACGATAATGTGGTAACGGTAACCTGGTGCCAAATATTGACCGCCACCATTAGCATCAATAGAAGCATCTAAACCTTGAGCGCCATTGGCAAATTGAACGAGGTCAACGACACGGCTTTGATTGTAAGCCCAAGAACGATTTGAGCGAATCGTTGCAATACCGTTAACATAATCATATTGACGTTCTGCTTTCAAAACATCCACATAAGCATTAGCTCTAGACTTATCAGCAGATGCGTACTTGATACGGTAACCTGCTGGCACTGGTGGAAGTTCTGTTATACCGGCATCATAGATTTTATTGTAAGTTTTACCGTTTGCTGTGATTGTTTCAGTTGAGTTGTTAATACGGTAGGTTGAAGAGTTTGGAATCTTATTTCCAGCTTCATCCACATAGTCGATAATACCGAGGTTGGCATAGTTTACGACAACCACATATCTACCAGTCGCATCGTCAATGTAGTCATAAGCTCTCATGACACCATCGTTATCACGACCGACTTTAAGGTGGTTGATGTAGTCAATGTTAACAAAGTACTGTTGACGTTCTGGCAAATAGTTCAACTTATAGCCAAGGTTGGTCAAGTCAGGGTTGGTTGAGCCTGCTCCAGCATTGGTCAAAACAGTGAGTGCATCAACTGGACGAAGATCACGGTTTGCGACCGCAAGTCCCATAGCATTGATGAGGTTTTCAGAGTTAAGACTAGCTTCGGCTGCGTTTAATTCGCTGCTTGTCACAGCCAACTCACTTGTGGCTACTTTAAGAGCGCTATTTACAGCCTTTGATTCTGTGCTAGTAGCTTCTGTTGCTGCTGCAACTGAAGTGGCTGCACCAGTCGTTTGAGCTGAGACTTGTCCAGCTGCAGGAGCCTCAGTGGCTGCTGTTGAGCTAAGGGCTTGTGCACTTGTAGCCACTGAAGTTGCTTGCGCTGTTGCAGACTCAGAGCTAGCTTGTGAAGCAGCATGTGACGCTACTTCTGAGCTAGCTGCTGTTTGACTAGTCGAAGCTGCCTGGCTGGCTGGTGCTGCTGATTGGGGCTGTTCGCTGGCCAAAGCCACAGTTGACACTGAGCTTGGTGCGTTTTCTGTTGTTGTTGGGGCCGTTGATGCCGCTGCCGGTGTTGACTGTTCTACAACCACATCAGGTTCAGCAGTTGTTGCCATACCTGTAGTAGCTGGTGCTACCGTTTCATCAGCTTGTGCGCCCTGTGCATTTGAAAAAATTGAAACTCCCAAAAGAACAGAGGCTACACCAAAGCTGTATTTCCGTAATGAAAAATGTTGGCGTTTATTAAACATATCTCTCATAGTAATAAAATTCCTCAATATCCAAATTACTTTATATACGTCTTCCATTTTATACCATAATTATTAAATTGTCAAATATATACTAATAATTGTTTGTTAATTTAATTTCTCTTAGAAAACATTAATTTTAGCCCCTTATCTAAATCCTTTGATTTATCAAAGCGTTCTAACCAAAACTTTCCAAAATGAACCACTTTGTCAGTTTTATAATTTTCAAAAGACTTTCATAAGCAGACCGTATTTATTAAAAATCCGTCTCAACACTACTCTTTTATGTCCTTTTTATGATAGAGATTAAAAGATACAAGAAAGGTCATTGACAGCCTAGCCTTATGCTTTCCCCATTGCCAATCTAATGATAGGAAATACCTCTCTCCGCTAAGATTTTGACAAGACTCAAAAATCCCCTTGGATGTTTTCCAAGAGGGATTCTTTGAGCTATTATTTGAAAATAGAGCTTGTGAAACTATCTGTTTCTTGCAAGAGTTTCTTGTAGACAGCTTCTTTGAGTTTAGTCGTATGACTTGTTGACACTGACTTATTACCATTCTTATCCGTCTTGATACTTGCTGCATCTTTGGCAACAGCATCCTTGAACAAGGTTAATAAATCATTGTAAGAGGCTACACTTGTGCCATCAATCGTTACTGGTGTTAAGCCATGAGACGCTTTGTCTTTCACTTCTTTGAAGTAGGCTTTCTTGAAGGCTTCTAATGAGTTGAACTTCCCATCAGAAATCTTGTTAATAATAAAGTCATCGCCAAGGGTGTTCTTACCAGCCGCTTTGGCTTCTTGTTTATACTTGTTCGTCGCATAGCCTAGGAAGCCTTTTTCATAGCCGTAGTAACCCCAGAGTCTGAAAGTATTATGCTTAAAGGACATAGCACCAGGAGAACCCTCGCTGGTATTTCCGCCATAAATAGCAGACATCATAGGGACATTGACATAGGCAGAAGCGAAATCATCTGGTTTATAGACACCATTGCCCGGTCCACGATTGGTCATGAAGTTGTTATCCACAAGGTCATCGATAGAGGTCAAGGTCATAGCCTTTTCACTATCGTTCAAAGGACGAACCTTATCGTATTGATTTTTGCTGCTACCACGCATTTCCTTATCGACCTTCTTGAACCAAGCATTATTGAGGTCCTGGTTGCCTTGACTAAGGACCGCTTCCCCTTCAAGTGAGTCAAGAAGCATGAGGGTATCATTGTAACCCTTCATGTAACGGTCGATGGCTTCACGTGAATTCAACTTGTTTGGATTTGTGTCATACCATTGATTACCATCGTTAGGGCGTTCAAAGGCCATATTGAGTCCTAGTGCTCCGTATTCACCTTGGTGACCCTGAGTAGCTGGTGATTGAAGAAGACCTTGGGCATAAGCTTCAACGTCTGTTCCTTCACGACGACCATAATCGCCAAAGTAGGCAATACGGTCATTGATGTGGGTCGTTTCATGCGTGAAGGCAGAGGCTCCGTACTCACTAACCACATTAGACATGATAAAGGTTACCTTGGCACGGTTATCGTAGGCATTGTCGTAAATAGACGCATAAGCACCAGCCACAGCACCATTATCTCCATAGTATTCGCCGACTGGGCCATAGATTTCACGAATTGGCGCATAGATATCTTTACTGTCTTTAAATTGGCCGTAGCGATCTGGCCAACCTGGCCAACCATGACCCCAGACATAGTAACCTTCCCAGACCGGAATGACAATATCCTTGAACAATCTGTCCTTAACCTTATCGGTAGCCAATCGTTGCCAGAAATCAAGATAGTTAATTTGACGTTGAGCAGCCAAATCAATCTCAGGCTTGAATTTCTCCAAGGTCGTGTTGTATTTATTGGCTGTACCATAAGACATGGTGTCATAAGTAGAAATCAAGAACATCTGTGTCTTATCAAGATTCAACAAAGGAAGAATCATCTTTCGATGCAAGCCACGGGTTAAGTTATCATAAGCACGGTACTTGTGCTCGCCGACACCTTGGTTTTGAGAAGCTTTCTCAACAACATAGACCTTATCCTTAGTCGCATCAATGAACCAGTCATTCATGTTATCAATAGTGGTAAAGAGTTTTCGATTGTAGTTGAGGAAGTCGTTTAAATCACCAGACTTAGTATATTTAGCTAGAACTTCACCGAAAGCATCGTATGTTCTTGAACCACTGATATTATTTTCCTTAGAGCCAATTTCAATCAAGCGGTCAAGAACATCCACATTATTACCATAAAAATCTGGTTTGAAGAGCATGAGTTCCTTGATATTGACATCATCAAATTTCACACCATAGTAGCGATTCAAGTAGGTCAAACCTAGCAAGAGGGCAGCTTTATTTTTCTCAACCTTGTCAAGAATCATTTGTTGGGCAGCAGGTGATTGGTTGAGTTGATGGTCCTCATTTTCAACCAGCTTAGTGACAAGATTAGTTAAATTAGCTTTTACAGCGTCAAAGCTTTCTTCCAAGTAAAGATTCTTAATAGCATTGACCTTGTTTCCTCCGGTACGACCAAGTTTTTGGTAAATCGGGTCAGACTGCAACTCAATTGGTTTAAGGATATTGACAATACCGTTGATGAGGCTTGAGTGGTCTTTTTGAACGATATTTGGGGTGTACGTGATACCCAAATCAGTAACAGTGTACTCCTTAACGTTGCTCAATCCTTCGGAACTATCTGAAAGCTTGAAGTAGTCTTTGGTACCATCAGCATAGTGAACAATAATCTTGTTAGCATCACTTAAATCTGTGACAAAATTACTGTCTTTCATTGGTGTCACTGAGAGCACATCTTTGGTATTCAGGTTATGGTCTTTAGCCAGTTTGTTTGCTTGATAGACAATATAATCTTTGTTATAGAAGGGTTGAAGTTTCTCGATATTCTTGTAAGCCTTGCTATATTCAGGCTTATAATCTTGAATATTAGCGAAGTCTGATGGACTAGAAACATTGTTAAGAGTATTCAAATCGTAAGGCTCACTAACAAATGTATCAGCTGTAATCTTGTAGCCTTCAACACGCTTATCAGCTTCTTCCTTAGTCAAATGTTTGAGTTTTTTCGGACTCTTGGTATCTCTACCAGTGCCATCTTCGGCAGAGCTATAGCCGATAACGCCAAAGAGGTCTTTGATATGAGGTCCACCATCTTCGTCATCCACATCATTAGAAGCAAAGATTTCTTGACCTTTGACAACCTTGGCATAGGTCACGTTGTCTTGAACAGCTCCGTAAGGCCAAGTCTTGGCAACAATACCACCAACATATCTTGTGTTTTTAACATCAAGCACACCTTTAGCTACTGAGTTTGTTACTCTAGCCTTGGTTCCTGACTTCCAGCTATTAAGCATGTAGGTGACATATGGTACCAGCATACTGGCATTGGCATTATTGGCCGTAATAATCGCATCCACATAGGCTCTGTTAACAAATCCCATGTAGTTTGAGCCAGCAACCCCACCAACTGTTGAGTTATTACCAACAGAGTTAATCTTACCGATGAAGGCGACATTTTCAATCTTACCATCTTCATCAATCTTATTGACAATACCTGCAACGTCATTGTTACCGGTCACTGAACCAGTCACCTTAACATCTTCAATCAAACCTTTGTTTTTAAGGTTAAATCCAATGGTTGCGATTTGATTTTGTCCAGGACGATTGATGTCTACATTTTCAAAGTTAACATTCTTGATAGTACCGCCATTGATGACATTAAACAATGGGTGCTCTAAATCATAGATGGCAAAGCGTTTGTCACCATCACTAATCAACTTACCGGTAAATTCTGAGGTAATGTATGACTTGCCATTTGGAACGATGTGGCGAGCACTCATGCTTTGACCAAGTCTAAACTCACCTGATGGATTAGCCTGAATGGCATTGACCAACTCACCAAAATCATAGTAAACATTAGCTTGACTAGGCTTTGGTTTCTCAATGTAGTAGCTATAAGTTTGCGCAAAGTGATTTTGGGCGTCCCGTTGCACCAAATTATCTGCTTCTGCAGTTACCTTATAAACCGCTTTGCCATCAACTGTTGTTTCTTCAATAGACTTAACAGCCAAGTAAGTAGTCTTCTGGTCTGCCGAAGTCATTTTCAAGTAGTAATTCGTGAGGTTTTGAGGTACAGCTGTCAGACGGGTCTCATCCACTTCTGTTTGATTGTCATACTTAATCAAATCTGTACGGGCAAGGTCCTTAATCTCAACTTTCTTGAGGTCAAGTTGGATGGTTTGGTCTTCCAAGACTTGACTTTCCTCACCATTGCCACGATCATAGGTCATAGTTGTTGTAAGTGTATAAGGCTTGTAATAAGCTAAGTTGGTTAGGTCAGCAGTCAAGGTCGTGCTAGGAACATCAAGCGTTTGGACAACTTGTCCATCTTGCTTAAGGACCGCTTTAATAGTCGTAATGGTTGCTGAACCTGGATTAGTCAAGTTGTAGCTCAGTTTAGCACTGCGACTCAAATCATCCTTGTCAATCTGTGTCAGTGTAAGCACAGGCTTTTCTGACACCTTAGTTCCTTTATGAACGATACGGTCTTGAACAGGAACGAGCACGGTTTCAGTGATAGTTGGTGCCTCAGACGTCTTATTCCCTTTATAGGTCTTATAGACCTTGGTGATTTTATTTTGACCTTTTTGGCCTTCTTGAACAACCTTAAGAGTGCCCTTTTCAAGACTATCATCCTCTTGGATAATTTCCTTAAATGGAAGCTCTACAATAGATTCTTCAGTCGTTGTTCCGTCTAGAGACTTGCTACCACGACGGATTTTTCTAGGTTGTGGCACCTCGATAACCTTACCTGACACAATAGTTGGCTCACCAACCTTGACACCATCAATGGTTTGGTAAATCTTCTGAATTTCTTGGCTACCTTTTTGCCCCTCTTGTTCGACAACTTCTTCATCCACATACTTGCTATCATCAGTGATAACTTCGATAGGATAATCAATGGCTTGCGTTTCAGTCTCTGTGATACTTCCTACAACCGGGGTATGAATAGGGTTATCAGCTTGGACCAGGGCTTCACCTTCATGACCTGGCTCCTGAGTCCCTTTAGCTTCTAGTTTGCCTGTATAGTCTGGATTGGCTGGCTGAACAGTGGCTTCGCCTTCGTGGCCTGGTTCTTGAGTACCGTTGGCGCTAATTGGGCCAGTATATTCCGGGGCGGCTGGTTGAACGAGCGCCTCGCCCTCATGACCAACTTCTTGGGTACCATTAGCACTAATTGGACCGGTATATTCTGGCGCTGCTGGTTGAACCCAAGCTTCACCTTCGTGACCAACTTCCTGTGTACCATTAGCACTTACAGTATCGCTACTAATTGAACCCGTATACTCGGGATTGGCAGGCTGAACAGCAGCCTCCCCTTCGTGACCAATTTCTTGCGTGCCATTAGCACTGATTGGACCAGTATACTCTGGGGCGGCTGGTTGCACAGTCGCTTCACCTTCGTGACCAACTTCCTGTGTGCCATTAGCACTGATTGGACCTGTATATTCTGGTGTAGCTGGTTGAACCCAAGCTTCACCCTCGTGGCCAACTTCCTGCGTGCCTTTAGCACTTGTTGGCGCACTGTTTTCAGGAACACTTGGTTGAACGAGAGATTCTCCCTCGTGCCCGATTTCCTGACTACCCTTTTGCCAACTTTTTTCCGTCGTTTCTTTATCAGTGGCTTCTTGCTTTGGTGCCTTATCGTCTTTTATGGATGGTTCAAGCCCTTTAAAAACTGTCTCTAAAGGCTGTTCAAGTTCAGGTTTCGCGGAGTAACGAAGATAACCAACATATTCGTAACCATCGATGGTGATAACACCCTTAGCCAAATCCTCTGCACTAGCAACTGCCACGGTCTGATTAAAAGCACGCAATTCCTTATTTTGCAAAGCAAACACTTCTACCGGCATAAAGAGAGTTTGACCTGTAGCCCCGATCAAAACCAGACCAATAAGTTTTTTACGGTGTTTTTTTGAAAACAGAAGGACAGCCATACTTGCTGTTGCCAACCCTAAACCTGTCGCCGCCCATTCTGTACTGCCTGTCTGAGGTAAGGTAGCCTGCGTGTTTCCCTTACGTTTATAGACCAAATAAAACGTGTCTTCATTTTGATAGTCCTTAGGAATGGCATGGACCACTTGTTTCTGCTCTGCTGGTGTCAATTCATTTTCAGTAACATAGGCCAAATGCACTGAAGCATCAGCGCTGACTTGGTCTGCCTCAACAGGTTTAGACACGAAAAGACCACCTGCTATTAAGAATGTTCCAATAGCAACTGGTCCAACACCTACTGACAACTTACGAATGGCGTATTTTGTCACTTTTTCAACAACATGATTTGCTTGTTTCATTCATAAACTTCCTATTTGTTAATCGTTGTACCCCAAAGGCACGTCAAAAACAAAGACGTTATCGAATAAACACGCACTTTATGCATTTATTAACCTTCTTCCGAAGTCTATCATATCCTTTTTTTAATCTTTAGGCAAGTATTTTCTCTAATTTTTAATC
>OKWQ01000559.1_pt1 | contig 10325 bp, 6 predicted proteins | sample 1607071 | NCBI WGS metagenome assembly OKWQ01 (sample SAMN07501039, study PRJEB24779) | human gut metagenome
CACTATTATTAATGCGTGGTGCTCCTGCTAGTGGTAAGTCTCAGTGGATTCGTGACAACAATCTTGAGGCTTACACCTTAGAAGCCGATCATTTCCGTATGCTATTACGCAGCCCTTCCCTTGGTGAAAGCGGCTGGTATATTTCACAAGAGGATAATGGTCCGGCCTGGGAACTCCTACTAGATTGCTTAGAGAAACGAATGAGCAATGGCGACTTTATCGTTTTAGATGCTACCCACACTACATCTAAAGCTGTTAATGCATATAAAGAATTGCTTAACAAATATAAATATACTGTATATTACTACGAACCAGATACATCATTAGAAGAATGTTTAGCTCGTAATGCTATACGAACAGATTACAAACGAGTGCCTGAGCAAGTTATACACCGCATGCACAAGATGATTAAAACAACTACATTATCAAAGTTTTGTAGGAAAATAAATTCTATCGATGAAATCAACAATTACTTTACTGTAAATTTAACGAATCGATATGAACGAGTACGTATCATCGGTGATATTCACGGTTGTTACACGGCATTACAACAAGCTATCACTCCATGGGATGAAAAAACACTTTATATCTTTTGTGGCGACTATTTGGAGCGCGGTATTGAAAATAAAGAAATGATATATGAAATGATGCGCCTCAGCACATTACCTAATACGATTATGTTAGAAGGCAATCACGAACGACATATTGCAAACTTTGCATTCAATACAAACTTAGATCATTCCAAACGATTTATGAAAGAAGTAGTGGCACCTATCGTAAAAGATATGACGAAAAAAGATGTAGAATCACTTCAACGAGAATTACGCCTATTTTATAAATCACTTCGTCAATGCTATCCTTTCAGCTTTCATGGCAAAAAATATTTAGTATCCCATGCTGGTCTTTCCTATGTACCTAACATGACCTTTATAGCTACTTCTACCTTTATCAATGGTTTTGGAGCTTACGAAACAGATATTGCTAAAATATATGATAATAATTACGAAAAAGGTATGTGTCAGAACTTTATTCAAATTCATGGTCATCGTGGTGTTCCAGATGGTAAATATTCCTTCTGTTTAGAAGGAGAAGTAGAGTTTGGTGGAGAACTCAAATACATTGATATTACTGCAGATGCTTTTACTAAAAATGGTATTAAAAATGATGTGTACGATAAAGAGTACATGCGCCATGAATACCAAAACATGACACAACATGTCATTTTCACGCAAAATGAAGATATTAATATTTTAGGTAATTCTAAATTAGTAAAAGTAAAAAAATGCTCCCCTAACCTATATTCCTTGAACTTTACCTCACGTGTATTCCACAAACGATTATGGAATGAAAATACAGTACAGGCTCGAGGGTTATTTGTTGATCGTATGACAGGAGATGTGAAATTACGTAGTTATAATAAATTCTTTAATCTCAATGAACGACCAGAAACTGAGTTAAATAATTTAGCTAACACGCTCTCCTTCCCTGTAGAAATTCGAACTAAAGAAAATGGATACCTCGCTATTCTTGGTGTCATTAATGATGAGTTAGTCTTTGCTTCTAAATCTACTACAGAAGGTATGCACGTAGATTTATTTAAAAATTTATTCCAAAAATTACCTACAAGCCTACAAGAAGAAATCAACGAATTATTAAAATGTAATTGCTGTTCTATGATGTTTGAAGTCATCAGCCAAGAAGATACACATATTATAAAATATGACCAAGATCATCTTTATGTACTTGATATGATTCAAAATACGTTAGATGTAAATGGTAAACATATTGATGTATCATTCTCTAGAAAGAGGCTAGCAGAACTAGACTCCATCCTTAAGAAATATGATACACAATTGATATCTATTGTAAAAACAGTTCAACAAGTAAATACTATGGACGAACTGACAAACATCATAAATAAAGAACTCAATTCACATCATGAGTCTGAAGGCTTTGTGTTAGTCGATAGCAATGGCTTTATGACAAAATTTAAAGGTCCTTATTATAATACTTGGAAGTACCGGCGAAATCGAATTCTAGAACCATATCAACAAAACGGTAAAATTCCTTATGAGAACTGTAAAAACGAAGATGATAGAAAATTTGCAGATTTCTTGAGTACACTAGAATATGATGTAGTTTGTAAATCCACCTTACTAAATATAAAAGAAATGATGGAAAATAAGGGCTTACTATAAAAAGAATCATATTTTTTTAATATCCTGCGATAAAACCAAAAGAGGTTGCAACAGAATGTGATTTAATCGCATTCTAGTTACAACCTCTTTTTCTATTATATTTTTCTTACATTAAATGCTAAAACTCTATTACACCAGTGGTAGTAATTCTAATTTCTGGAATTACTGTTAATGCAAGGAAGCTCAAATTGATAAATGGATCTAGTCCCTTAGGCACACCCATACTGTAGGCAATGTCTTTCATCTTAGCTACTTTAGCATCTACTTCCTCGTGTGGTCGATTTGTAATTAACCCCATTACTTCAAGGGCTAATTCTTCTACGACTTTACCTTCACTTGTAATGACATAGCCCCCACCAATTTCACGAATACGTTCAATGGCTACCATCATATCTGCATCATTATCGCCTACAACGATTAAGTTATGGGAATCATGTGCAAAGGATGTTGCAATGGCACCGTTTTTAAGATTAAAACCTTTCAGAACACCTACACCATTTCTGCCTGATGCCTTATAACGCTCAATACAAGTAATTTTATTGTACTCTGCATTTGGTTTAAATAGACCGCTTTCTACAGGAACGTCCTCAACCGTTTTTTGTGTAACGATTTGGCCTGGCACAATATTAATAATAGCTTGAGGACCTTCTACATTAATGTCCAGTTTCTCTTTTGTGAAAGTCCCTATATTAATAGTGTGTAATAATTCCTTAGGAACTTCTTTCTCTTTCCTAACAAGAACTCGTTCAATAGGTTTTCCCTTATAGAACACTTCATGTATTGCTACGCTATTAGCATCATCGAGAACTACAAGATTTGCCTTATAGCTTGGAGCAATAGCACCTAAGTCTTTTAAATGATAACAAAGCGCCGTATTGGTAGAAGCCATTTTATAAGCTTTCACAGGGACTAATCCAAGTTCAATAGATCTTCGAATATTATAACTGATATGACCTTCAGAACGGATATCCTCAATGTGTTTATCATCTGTACAGAAACCATAGTATTCTGTATTTGCTTTGTTATGAACGATACCTTGTACGATGGCATCTAAATTATGAGCCGCACTACCTTCACGAATCCATACGTAGATACCATTTCTAACTTGCTCTTTAGCCTCTTCGTAGGAAATACATTCGTGGTTTGTAGTAATGCCTGCTAGACGATAGCTTGCCAATTGCTTTGGTGAAAGCCCAATAATATGACCATCCATAATCATATCTTTAAAATAATCTAATTTTTTTACCATATATGGATCTCTATCAATAACACCAAAAGAGTCCATAACCTCACCTAATCCTAAAATGCGAGGATTACTTTGTAACTTATGTAACATATCGCCGTCTAAAATAGCGCCATTGTCCTCACCAGGTACAGCAGGCACGCAGGATGGAGCCATAACATATACATCACCTTGAGCGGAAGCCGTCTCATTGATCATGTATTCAATGCCTGCAATACCTGCTACATTGCCGGCTTCATGTGGATCTACTATAAAGCCTAAAGTGCCAACTTGAGATGCTTCAAACACCAATTCCTTAGGATTTACCAAAGTAGACTCTAAATGTAGATGACTATCGATAAAACCGGGCACAATATATTTACCGCTATAGTCGTATTCAGTTTCACCGCTATAAGTACCTACACCGATAATCGTATCATCGTGAATGGCAATATCTGCCACATCCCACTCTTCGGTAAAGACATTTAAAACAGAGGCCCCTTTTAACACAACAGGAGCTTTCTCAAGGCCTTGAGCCTCTCTAGATACTTTTGTATTAAACGTAATCATATAAGGAACCTCCTACATAAAGATTTCTTTCAAAATAAAAATAAGTGCTAAGAAATACATAACAACAGAAATATCACGATATTTACCAATAAGGACTTTAATTACTACGTAACTAACAAGCCCCCATTCAATACCAACACCAATAGAGTAAGCAAATGGCATCATAATGATTGTCAAAAATGCTGGCAGTCCTTCCGAAATGTCACCAAAGTTAATATCCTTCACGGAGGACATCATAAATAATCCCACTACAATCAATACAGGAGCGGTAGCCGCCACAGGAATTACCATAAGCAATGGTGCCAAGAATAGAGATGCAATAAATAAACCGGCAATAGTTAGGGCCGTTAAACCTGTACGACCACCTTCTGCGATGCCTGCGGCAGACTCAACAGCCACAATGTGTGGAGATGTGCCTACTGCACTGCCTAGAATCGTACCTATAGCGGCCACTTTCATACAAGAACTTTGAACAGCCATTTGTTGATCTTGTGGTACCTCCGCTTGATTTGTTAAACCAATCAATACACCTACTACATTAAATAGATTTACAAATAAGAATGTAAATACAACGAATAACATATCAACCGATAGTATTTCACTCATATCATAGTGGAACCAAATTGGCTCTAAAGATGGTGGCATAGAAAATACTGTAGCTGGTAATTTAGTGATACCACAGAAGAAGCCTACTATAGCAGCTATAATAACGGCGAGGAAGATACCACCTTTAACATTTCGACCTGTAAATACAGCTATTAAAATCACTCCTAAAATAGCTACTAAGCTAGATGGTGATTGTAAATCCCCTATGCTTATAAGCGTTGCAGGATTACTGACTACTAGACCTGCACTACTTAAGCCAATAAGAGCAATAAATAGACCAATGCCAGCTGTTACGGCAAGTTTAATGGTATGAGGTATAGCATTAAATAAATATTCTTTTAGCGGAGTCACTGCAATGAGCAGAAATACTAATCCCGCTACAAGCTGTGCCGTCAAAGCAAAAGCAAAACTATGCCCCATTTGAACTACAATTGTGTACGCAAAGAATGCATTAATACCCATCCCAGATAAACCTGCAAAAGGCATATTACTATAGAGCGCTAATAATAATGTCATGATAATGGCGCTCACAGCAGTTGCCGTAAATACAGCACCTACGTCCATTCCAGCAGCACCTAAAATAGCTGGATTAACGGCTAATACATAGGATACACATAAAAATGTAGTAGCCCCAGCAAATAATTCTCTCGATACAGATGATCCACGTTCAGTAATTTTAAATAACTTGTCTAATGTACTACGTTGCACTTGTGCTGACATAAAAAATCCTCCTCTCATACTTATGTGAATAATCTCTCCTTACTAATATATTTCCACATAAATGTATAAATCTCCTGTTGATGTACCAAATATTAGACATAAAATAGAATATAGATATAGATATAGATATAGGTATAGGTATAGGTATAGGTATATATACAAATATAGATTTAGATATAGATTTAGATATAGATTTAGATATGAATGTGAATATAGATTGTATGTATAGATTAAAATGTGAGTACAAATAAAAAGACCAACTTATGATATACATAAATTGGTCCTTCATTATGATTTAACAGTCTATTTTAAAGATACTACCAGTTAAAAATATTTATTTTTAACTGGTAGTATCTCATATATAGCATATAATATTTGTTATTTAGAAATTATTTACTAAGTTTCTCCAAAAACGATGTTCCAATGTCCCATTGTTTTAGGCCAAAGTTTTCTAGTATGGTTTCTCCAATATCTGCAAAGCTTTTTCTATCACCAAGGTCTATAGGTCCATTCATTCGCGGACTATATCCAAGAATTGGAACGAGCTCACGAGTATGATCGGTTCCCTCCCAAGTTGGATCATTACCATGGTCAGCGGTGATGAGTAGTAAATCGTCATCATTCAGTAATTGTAATAAGCCGCCTAGCTGGTAATCAAAGTCCTCAATAGCTCGTTTGTATCCTTCTACATTTCTGCGATGACCATATAAGCTATCAAATTCAACGAGATTAACCATCATTAAACCACGCTCAAAGGAGGAACCAAGTAAGTATGGAACCATATTCATGCCATGGGAATTAGTCTTTGTTGGATAGCTTTCATCCCATCCTACATGAGCATAAATATCTCCTATTTTACCAATAGCGACAGTTGGAATGTTTGTATCTTGTAGCTCTTGAGGTACCATCTTTTTCTCAGGCATACGACTATAATCATGACGATTAGAAGTGCGAACAAAACTACCTAGTTCACCTACGAAAGGACGTGCAATAATACGGCCTACATAGTAATCACCAATGCATACCTTATCACGGGTAATTTGGCAAATACGGTATAATTCATCGATAGGAATCACATCTTCATGAGCGGCAATTTGGAATACAGAATCTGCCGAGGTATATACAATAGGCTTACCTGTTTTAATGTGCTCTGCTCCTAGACGCTCAATAATTTCTGTACCAGATGCTACTTCATTACCTAAATAACCACATCCCGTTTCTTTTGTGAAAGTATCCATTAATTCTTTCGGGAAACCTTCGTAAAAGGTTGGGAATGGAACGGTAACGGGATGCCCCATCATCTCCCAATGACCACTAGTCGTATCTTTACCAGTACTGAGCTCAGCCATGCGGCCAAAAGCACCTTTGATGCTTTCACCAGTATCAGAAATATCAGCAATACGACCCAAGCCAATAGATTTTAAATTAGGACAATGAATCTGTCCAGCCGTTGATTCAATATGGCCCAATGTATTAGCACCTTCATCACCAAATTTTGCAGCATCAGCGGCATGACCGATACCAACAGAGTCCATAACTAATAATATAATTCTTTTATACATAAGTACTCCTATTGTAATACTCAAGCAGAATAATCCATGCTATAGTAGCAATCATTACTATTATGATTACGATATTTTTAAATAGCCGTAAATAATAATGAAAACGCCTAACGTATGAGGTATCCTACCACCTCAACACGTTAGGCATCATCAAATTTCCGTATTTTAGATAAGCCTAACGCCAACGACACGTTATTTGGCTCTCTTTATTTTCATAATTATACTATATATAATTATGAAAATAAAGTACTACTTAAGATAAGGCATAGCTAACATTAGAGCTGCTAAGGATTTACTATCCTTAATTTGTTCATTCTTAATAGCCTCTAGTAGTTCAGGTAATGTAAAGTACTCAAGCTCTACATACTCATCTGGATCCCAATTGGTTTCACCCATAGTGAGATCTTTCGCTAAGTATAAATGTAATACTTCATTACAGAAACCAGGACTTGTTGCAATAGTACCTAATGGAATCCACTCATTAGCACGATATCCTGTCTCCTCTGCTAACTCACGTTTAGCACAAGTTAGAGGCTCTTCATTAGGATCCAATTTACCTGCTGGAATTTCCAGTAAAGGCTGTTGCAGAGCATAACGGAACTGACGTTCCATTACGATTTTATTATCTTCCGTAACAACTACAATCGCTGTAGCACCAGGATGATGAACTACCTCTCGCCACGCTTCATTACCATTAACATCAGCTATATCATAAGTAACTTTAATTAGTTTACCATCAAACTTCATCTCGCTAGATTTTTGTATTTCTTTGCTAATTGCCATATATAATTCCTCGTATATAAAATGATTGTTACCTTATAAAACCTACTCTTCATTATAGCACAAATTATTTACACAAAAATAAGGTCCTACTAATCAGAACCCGACTAATAAGAACCTTATGTAATAAGATTATATAAATGTTACGCCACCTTTACATAGTTTTGTAGTACTGTATCTACAATACTACATTTTGCATCTAGCTCAGCTTTGAGTGCCCTTTCAGGATCGAGTTCTCTAGATACTACCATATCAACGATAGATTTCGAGAATCCAGATACGAGGATAATACCGCTCGGATGCACTTGTAGAGGAATAGTATTATGTGCGTAGACAGATACATTCCAAAAAATAAGCCGTGGCATAGTATACCCAAGGGTTTCAAACTTCCGGCGACACTTTTCAATAACAGTTATGTTATCGTCATGCTCTGTAGCCTGATCAAACTGCATATCAGAAATAATAAGGCACGATGAAGGTAACGCTTCTTGAGGCAAATGATTTTTCACAACTGTGTCGAGGATTAAATCAAAGGTTGCCTCTATGTCCGTATTGCTGTAATCGTCAAAGCGATGCAATCGTCTTAGTTTATCTCGCAATGTTTGACACATCGAAATATCTACCATTTGAGGGCGATTGCTAAAGGTGATAAATCGATTGTTAAAAGATTTATTCTTATTATGCTGTGCACAATACAGTGCAATAGAATCTGCCACGCTTAAAGCTGTAACAGAACTATTACTTGTCAACTGCTGATACATCGATCCAGACCCATCGCGTATAACTAAGATATCGTCGTAATCCTTAGGCGCTTCTTGGGCATTCCATAACTGCTCTAATATTTCGTCATATGGATTTAGACTACTATCCCAGTAACTATCTACCTTTAGATAGGCTTGTACAATATCGTACAAGAACATAGAGCTTGCATTAATCTTAACAGCATCGTCTCCCTTTTGTAATGATGCAAGATAGGCCTTACGACGTTCTTCATCATGTTTCAAAAAGGCATTACGATATTTAAGATTCGCTTTAGATGGCACATGATTATAATTAATATCATTCCATTGGTTGAGGGATGCCTTTTTATCTACTACCTCTAAATATTCGCGTAACTTAGACAAAGTTTTGCGGTATTCACGCGCACTTAGATCTAACAAGGATTGTAAAACAACTGCCTCAGAACGTTTTTGTTTAGACGATGTATTATTAGACGGCATCCATTTAGCTAATAAACTTATGGAATCTCCAAGTCCACAACCTATAACATCACGTCTGAACTGATTGGTAATCAACTCTCCTAGTCCATCATGTAAGATACTGCTCGTCGTATCAAAGAAAATGCGTAGCACATCATCCCAACGACCATAGTTCCATAACTCGGTGCCGATAATGAATTGCAATGCCATCTCAGGATACAAGTTACCAATTTTAGTAAGCATCATGCGAAATACATCGCGCTCACCAAGACCTAGCTTAATATGACGCGCATACATAAGCCATTTCATGGTATATAGAGGGTCTTCATTATAGGACGTAATAAATAAACGTAACGCCTCTACAGCATCCATAGTACTATCAGCACTATAAAAATGACGGTTATATTTACTTTTACCATAGAAATCAACAGCAGTCTGACGCAATGCAGGCACAGAGAAATTAAGATCCACCAAAGCGCTACCACTTGTACGATAAGCTGTAGCATCGTTCGCAGTATAAGATTTTTCATTCTTTGTTAAAGCGTCCATAAATGTATTCATAGTTCCTATCTCCTTAGCATATAAAAAACCACTCCGGATTATCACAACGTAAATTTTGAAAGCAAAATAAACACGACAACCGTGAGCGGTTACAATACAAAGTTCAAGACAATTACTAACCTTACTGAGGCTAAGGCTAACTAGACACGATACTCTAGACCAAAAAGTCTCCAAAATCACTTTTTCTGATTATTTAATCGATGGATTGCTGCTAGTGTCTAACCTTATGAATCGTTTATGAACGATAACTATTAAATTATACTAGATTCCATACTCATCTCTATTAAGCTATTTATATTATAAGATTGCTGTTAGAATCTAAGTCTTTCTGTTCTACATGTTGGTGATTCCTTTCACCTTATGATGCAATTATAATACACGTATCCGTGTGTGTCAATAATTAATTTAAAAAATTTTATTAGAAAAAGCCGCCCAACCTAGTTGAGCGGCTTTCACCATTCTATTTAGAATCGTATTTAGTTTACATAGTCCCAGTGCTACCAATACCACCTGTACGAATGCCTGTAGCATCGTCATCGTTAGTAATAAGGTATTTAGAGAAAATACCTTGAGCAACACGTTCACCTTTTTCAAGGGAAACTGTTTCTTTACCATAATTGAGTAGAGCGATCATGATATGACCTTCGTTGTCCTCATTATTATAGTAATCACTGTCGATAATACCTGTGCTATTTACAAGTGCTAGATGGCGTTTAATGGCCATGCTAGAACGAATGTGAATGGCAAGGTATTCATCGTATGCCATGAAAGCTTTAATACCTGTTGGCACTAATACTACTTGACCTGGTTCTAAAGTAACAGCTTCAGCGCATTCAATATCATAGCCTGCGCTTTCAGTTGTTTTACGTGTTGGTAAGTTGATATCTTGTTCTTCAAAAGCAGAAAC
>OKWQ01000561.1_pt1 | contig 10275 bp, 5 predicted proteins | sample 1607071 | NCBI WGS metagenome assembly OKWQ01 (sample SAMN07501039, study PRJEB24779) | human gut metagenome
TAAGTATAGATAATAAAACTTTAACAATACAAGCATTATCAAAACCAAGAAGTGCTATAAGTGATCTTCAATATAACTTAAATAATTTAGGTTTTATAGAAAATACATATATAAGTGGAATTGGAGAAAGAAATGCACAGGGAGACTATTCATTCTCCATAAATTGTACTTTAAAGGAGGTAGGAAATAATGAAAATTAATAAAAGAGAAAAAACTTTATTATTTGTCCTAGCTCTAGGGGTTGTTGGTTTTGGATATTATAAAGTGGTTTGGGATTATCAATATAACAAATTAAAAGATTTAAAATCAAAGGAACTAAAAGTAAAAGAAGAATATAACCATGATGTGAAAATGGTTAATTCTACAGAACCTAATAAAGAAGAAATAAATATTTTTAACTCAGAGATTCAAAACTTAACATCAGGATTTTATTCAAACATATCACAGCCCAATATAATATTAGAATTAAATAATCTTATGAATGATGCAAATGTTAAAGGAACTATGAGTTTTTCTGAAATAAAAACTATGCCAGTTATGGACAAGCAAGATGGAGATTCCTCTAGTAAAAGTGAGGATGATGAAAATCCAAATCAAATACAGGGAATAGTTAATGATTATAATAATATAACCGATAAGAAGAAAAATGAAGATAACAAAGATAAAAAGCAAGAAGAAATATATAACTTAAGCCAAATGACAGTTTCATTAAGTGTAAATGGTACTTATGATAATGTTATGAAATTTATGAAGTCTATTGAAGATAATCCAAAGCACATAAATATACTTAATTTTAATTTAAGTGCACAAACTGATGGAAATGTATCAGCAAATATGAATATACAACTTGTTGCAATTCCAAAGATAGATGCTTCAAAAGAAGAGTTTACAACAGCTGATGAGAAGTATGGTAAGGAAAATCCCTTTTCAGGAGCAAGTGCAGTTGGAACAGGAACAATAGAAAATGAATTGGAAAATTCAAAAGTTAAGAATGATTTCTTAATGACTGTTAGGCCTATAAACTCAGATTTACCAACAATAGTTTTAGGTAAATCAGATGATAAAGATAAAAAAACATATTTAAATAATGATGAAAACTCAGTAAGTAATATTGAGATGTACATTTCAGGTGACAATGGAAAGTACTATTATAAATACAAGGTTGAAGGAAAAAGTTACCCAACAAAATTTGAAGGTAATGGAGAAGAATTTAAACCCAATGGAAATGATATAAACTTTGAAATATTCTCAGAGAAGAGAGTAAATAAAGATGATAAATCTAGAGCTAACATAAAAATTGTAAATAGTTCAGATAAAGAAGTTAATTTAATAATAAATAAGGATGACGAAAAAAGTCCAAGAGTTAATGTAACCACAGATGGCAAGGTTAAAGTGATTAAAAACTAATAGAAAAGGTGTGTGAAGCTATGGGTATCAAAAAAAGAAAAAGTAAAAAAGGGTTTACAGTAATAGAAGCTATAATTAGTTTAGTTTTGTTTACTTTAATAATGATACCCCTAGGTAGCTTTACTTTAACAGCAGTTAAAACATCAGTAAAAAGTGCCACAAAAGAGCAGGCTATAAATGCTGGACAAGGTGCCTTAGAACAATTAAAAACAATTAAGTTAAGTCAGCTAAATAAAATAGATTCAGATGCTAATTATAGTGAGAGTCATAAAGCTATATTGAAGATTGGAAATTTAAATGTTATAAAGACAAAGGATGATCCGATTTATAAAGTTGAAGGTGAATATGTAGATCCTAATAATAAGAAGAAATTTAATATAGATGGAGACATAACACAGGGGAAGCTTGAGGATAATGGAGAAAGTGATAAGGAACATACTTTGGATAAAAAAGAGCCGGAAAAAAATTATGTGGTATATATAGGAGAAAGTCTTATAACAGTTTATAAAATTGTTTCAAAAGAAAATATTTTAAAAAAATACATAGATAACAATACAATTAAAATAATTGATGATAAAGATAATGACTTGGAAGAAGCTAAAATAGTAAATGGAAATTTTAAAGGAAGTAGTATAAAGCTTAGACAATGGTTGCTTATAAAGAATAAAGAACTAAAAAATAATGGTAATGAAATTACAACTCTTTTTATAGATGAGAATAGTAATGGTGAGATAAATATAAAAGCAGAAAATGAAGATAAGGGTGAAGAGCTATCAACCCCTGATAGTCCAAGTGAAGAAAGAAAAAAGCTTGTTAAAATATTAAATGAATATACTGATGATTTTGAATTAGAGGATGGAGAGAAAAAAACTGATATAATGGTATATTTTTATAGGAGTTATGCAAATAAAAAAATAGATTTAAAAGTGTCAAATAAGTGTTTAGGAAGTCAATTGAACATTTATACATGTAAGAATGAAGGTAGTGGAATAAGATATAACATTTATACTTCAACTGAAAATCCTCATGGTGATATAAGTGTATTTAAAAATTATATAGAGGGAAATAGTGAAGATTTAAGAGGGCAATTATTTAATATTAATTTAAAGGTTAAGGAAAAAGATGAGGTTCTTTATAACCTTAATACAACTGAGTTTATAGGAGGATGATAGCATGTTTTATAGTAAAAAAAGAAAAGGGGCAACTCTTGCTTATGTAATAGTAGTATTAGCAATAATTGCTGTAATAGGTACTGCTATAGTTTCACTTTCTTTAACAAACTATAAGGCAATGATTGTCCATGGTAAGAAAACTCAAAATTTATATATGTCAGAATCAGGACTTGATAAAGTTCAAAAAGCCTTAGATATTCTTACTGCTAAGGCTATAACTTATGGAAATGATGCTGTTGCTAAAGAAGATGCATCATTATCAGCAGAAGAAGATTTAAAATCAGGTGGTAATAAAACAGAGGATGGTTATAAAAAAATATCATCTGAAAAGGAAGAAAGTCAGAATAAAATATTCAAGAAGGCTTATAAGGAATATATTATAAAGCAATTAAATCCTAATAGTGAAGTTAGTAAAAATAAAAAAGTATTTTTATTACAACATAATAAAGTTAAGTTTAATAACAATTTAATTAAAATGGCTGAAGAAGATAAAAATAAAGAAAAAAATGAAGAGGGTAATTATGATATTACACTTATTGATATAAATAATAAAAAAGTATCTAATGGGAGTAGTTTAAGTGGAATTTTAAATTTTAAAACTATATCTGATAATGATAAAAAGGAAGAAATAAGTTTAAGGTTAGATTCTAAGTTTAATGTTAAAGAATCAGATGGAGATAAGAACTATAAAGATGTATCTTTAACTTTTAATATTGAAGTTCCAGATTATAATGGAGCTTATAAAATTGAAGAGTTTCCTTTATATAATGTATGTTCAAATGGTTTAGTTGTTGGAGAAAACTTAAATGTTGGTACAAAATCTACATTAAATGTTGATGGGGAGATTTTTGTATCAGCAAATGTTGTCAAAGAGAAAAAATTTACAATTGGAAGTATGGTTAATAAAAAAGAGGGAGATGGGGTTGTTATTAATGGAGGAACACTTAGTGTTAATAATGGCTCTTTGGTAAGTAAGAATGATATAAGACTTGGTGGAGAAGGAAGCAATTTAAAAGTTGGGTGTGAAACAGAAGAGAATAAAAATAATAAAAGTAATTTTAATTTAAATGATGAATCAAAAAAATCTCATAGTAATTTAAATAACAATTTAGGTGTATACACAGGAAATCTAGGGATAAATGGAAATAAGATTGGTTTTGACAAAGATGTTAGTAAAGGAAATATTATTTCTAATTATCCTGTTTATGCAATGAACGATTTAATATTAAATGGGGAGAAATCATCAATAAATTTAAATGGTGGTTTTTATGGGATAAATAGTAATAGGTCTCAAGATGAATTAACAGGTAAAATAAATAATTCTAGTGCAATTATAGTAAATACAGATGATATAGGAAGTGGATCAAGTATAAATATAGGTCAAGAGGCCATTATAATGGGAACAGCTTACATAAATACAACTCCTGAAGCCTATCAAACTGGGGAGTCTGTTTCTGTTAAGGGAAATTATATTGCCTATACAGTTGATAATGGAAATGTGGAATTTAAATATTATAATCCACTACAACTTGCAAAGTTAGATTCTGTTGATGAAAAAGCAAAATATTTTAAGGATAATATTAAAAATGCAAAGGGAACTATACATTTAGATGGAATAAGTTTACCTGATAATACAACTAGTATTGGAGCTACCATAAGCAATAATGAAGTAAAGCTAAACAATAAAAATGCTACCCTAGACAATATAACTGATATTAGCATAAATCAAGTTGAGAAGTATGAAAAAGCAATTAATTATATAGGAAGCTTAATTAATACAAAAAATAATGATAATTCAGAAATTGAATTTCCTGATCAAGAAGTAAGAAAAATTGTGGATATTAAAGAGAGTGATGGAAAGTTAACTAAGGCAATAATCTATATAGATTCTAAAAATGATAAGGGTGGAACTCTTACAATTAAAGATGGAAAATCAACAGAGGTAAGGGATAATGAAATAAATCTAGGAAATGGAATTGGTGCAGGAATAATAGTTACAAAGAAAAATGTAATATTAGATTCTAAAAATAAAAATTTAAAGTTTAATGGAACTATAATAACAGCTGATAATCTAGATGTTAAAGAAAGTAAAAAAATTGACTTAGTATATGATGACAATATTATAAAAAAAATAATATCTCAAAATTACGATTCTTTTAAAAATTTATTTAGAGGACAGGTTTGCAATAATTTCATTACAATAAAATCACAAACTAACATGAGTGATAATACTTTAAATTTAGTTAAAACAAGCAATTGGAAAGTAAACTAAGCTATTAAGAGAAGGTTGGTGATTAAATGAAAAGTTTAAAATTAAAAAGAAGAGGGCTTTCTCTTATAGAATTAGTTGTGGCACTATCCTTAATAGCAATAATATTAATGATAGTTGGTCCATTCTTTATTTCAAATTATGTAACTTTAGATAAGACAAGCAATCAAATAGATTTTCAAAGGGAAGCTAAGGCCATAATGAATTATTTTACTGATTCAGCTATGGAAGCATCTAATATAGAAAGCTTAACTAATGTTAAAAATGAAGTTCTTTCAAATAATAATTATACTGAGAGTCTAAAAAAGAACTCTTTGAAATCAAATGAGGGCTATCTTAAACTAACTTTTAATAACAGTGAAAACAAGAATGAACATACAACATTTATATTAAAAGATAGATCATTATATATGAAGAAGAATGATTCAGAAGAATTTAAAATAGGAGATTTAGTTAGTAGCATTGAATTAACTTCTTTAACAGAAGGAGGATTAATAAATAATTTCAAAAATGCTAATGCCATCAAAATTGAAATTAAATTTGATACTAAAAATAATACACCATATAAAGTAAGTAATATATTAACCTTTAGAAATAAAAATTAAGCTTGGATGGAGGTGAATTAGATGAAAAAATTTAAAAGTACAAAAAAATATAGCTTTTTTGTTATAGTTACAATTTTAATAATTAGTATGGTAGGAATGCTAGTTTACGGAAATACATATAAAGAGCAATTCACAATTAATGCAAATTATAATTTGAGTGAATTAAAACATGGAGAAACAGAAGATATTAAATATACAATAACACCAAATCCAATTAAATTTAAAGATAATGTAGAGAAAGATGTTGTTTTAGTTTTAGATACATCTCAGACTATTAATGAAAAACAAGGTGATATAGAGAAGGCAGCAAACGATTTTGTTAATAAATTTTTAGATTCTAATAATTATAAGAATTTTAAGATAGGGATTATTTCATATAATGAAAAAGCTGAAGTAGTTCAAGAATTAACTACGGATAAGAATAAAATTAAGAGTTCAATAGCATATAGCTACAAAGATGCTATAAAGGATAGATATGGTTATGATAATTGGTTAAATGGAAATCATCTTGGAACTAATGTTGGCGATGCTTTTAGATTAGCTATATCTATGTTAGGTAAGGAAAGTAATCCTAATAAAGAAAAAATTGTTATATTTATGTCTAATGGTAAACCAAATGCTTATACAGGAAAGTTTTATAAGGACCCTGAAATTACATTGACTGAAAAACAGACTAATTCATTAAAAGATATAGCTTGCAAAAGATTATATGATATAACAAGCTTAAATGGAAATGAAAATGAATTAGGAAATTCCTCTTTAGAGAATGAAGGATTTAAAATGATTAATAAAATAGATAATTATAAAGAGTATTTTTATAATCCAGAGAGTTTAGATGAATATAGAAAACAAGACTTTCAAAAGAGAGGACTAAGATTTACAAGAACGGATATTAGTAAATTTAATAATTTGATTCTTAATGAGTATAAAATTACCAATGCTAATAGCTATATAAATAAAATTTATGGTAATCCATATTGTGTAAATGTATGTCCTCCTAATAACCAGGGTGGAAAAAATGCAATATGTTATTATATGGGGTCAGAAATTGGTTATGCATATTCATTGAAAATGGCAAAAGAAATGAAAGATTTAGGGATATCAACTTACCCTATATATTTTGATAAAAAATCAAAAGATAGTAAACAGAGAGAAAATACTATGAAATTAATATCAAAATTTGCAGGTAACCATGAAGAAGATGATGTTACTAGTGTAAATACAGTTCATTCAAGCAATGTGCAAAAATCATTAGAAAAAGTTTTTGATGATTTAGATGAGAATATAAAGGAATCTTATTCAGTTAATGATGCAAAATTAACTATAAATATACCTGAGGGATTAGAGGTAGAATCTATAAATTATTCAGGAAGAAAAATAAAAATAAATAAGGAAGATTTAAAGGACGGAAAATATGAATTACCACTAGATAATTTAAGTTATAAACTTAATGAAAGAAAAACTGCTTATACTTATAATGGTAAGTCATTTGAAATAGGAATTACTGTAAAAGGAGTAAATACAAGTGGTCATGATCAAAACTGTACTATAACTGGAGATATTTATTCTAAATCAATAGAAGATGGTGAGAAAACTGAATTACCTAATCTAAACATAAATGTTAAAAGTGGATTTCAGGTTGAAATTACAGTTAAGGATTTTATAGGAGATGTTGGGGAAAAATATGATAGTAATAATATAAAACTTGAAAATAATTCCTTTAAATTTATTCAAGATACAAAAAGATTGATTGGAGATGGAAATGCAGATATTTCCGTTAAGGGTATGCCAGAAAATAAAGATGAAGAGTATTGGATTAAAACTTGGTTTACTAAAGGAGAGAGCACAGAAGAAATAGAGCCAAACGAATTTAAATTAAATAATATAAATTCTGATATAGATTTAGATAAAGCTAATAATTTAACTTATCAATCATATAATGTAGATGATTTACAAGCAACGGGTAATAAGGATCTTTGGAATAATAGAGATATAGTTTTTGCTAAAAAGCAAAACAAAGGTATTTTGCCCGCAAATACAATAGCAACTGAGCCTTATGTAGGATTTACTAAAGACAATAAAAATAAAGCATATTTGGATATAAATAATGATGTTAATTTAACTTATAAAGGAAAGAATTTAACTTATGAGAATTCAGATGATACATATTCTATATGGAATTATCAAGATAGAGGTATAAAAAAGTTATATTATTATTATAAAAATGATAAATGGTATGATTCAACATATATATTTGCAAAAGAGATAAATGTTATAGATAATGGAAAATACACCTTTAAACATAATACAATTTTTTACGATAAAATGGATATTGGAAGAGAATGTGCTTTAAGATATCCAGGATTTCAGTATAAGGAAGCAGATAAATATTGGGGGTATATAAAACTAAAACCAAAAGAATCAGGATGGTATCTGTTTGGTACATATTCAGATGATGGATCAAGATTTAGTATAACTAAAGATGGGAAAACTTATGAATTATCTAAAAGTAATTTTGGATTGAATAATGATAGGGGATATTGGTATATAGGACAAGAGAATAGCAATTTTAAAGTTCATGCATCTTCTTTTTATAGTTCATTTACTCCAATTTATTTAGAAGAAGATAAATATTACCCTATCCAGTTAGAGTATTTTAATTGGGGTGGAAGTGGTTCCTTTAAGTTAGGTTATTGTAAGTTAGATGATTATGAAAAAAATCAAAATGAAAAAGATACTTTGGAAATGTTAAATCAAGTTTCAAAAGATGAAAACTATAAAAGTTTTAATAATATTTTTTATAAAAAAGGACACTGGAGTTCGGGAAAGTATTATTATACCTACAATCTAGAAAAAGGATTCAATGATTATTTAAATAATATTAAATTTAATTGGATTGGAAGTTCAGGAAAAAAGGAGGCTTTTACTTTGTGCCCATCAAAGAGTAATGAGCCTGCTGATATTGCTGATGAAGTTTTTGAAGGTAAGTCAGGAGTTAAGTTTCCAAAAGAAAATGGAGTATATACAATACATTATGAGATTATAACTAGAAAAAAAGGTGATGAAAAACCTAAAGAGGGTACAAATGGTACTATTCTTCAATCTGGTGAATATGGGAAATTTGAAGTTAAGGATTTATTAGACACTAGTATAAGTGTAGTTGGTTCTAATAATCAAAAAGAAATTTATTTAAATGAAGAAGCTAAGGCTGTTTACAAAATGATTCCAAATGAGATAAAAGCTGAAGATATTATAAGAGATGGAAGAAGTTTTCCTAAGGAAATAAAATTAACAGAAATAAAAATTGATGGTATGCTTCCAAGTGGAATGAAGTTTGATGAGAATAATAATCCTTCAATAAATCTAGGAACTGAAATTAATGGAGAAAGAAAATTTTATACTGATAAACTTACTGATATAACTTATACTTTAGAAAATGGGGTTTATAAAGGAAAAGAATTTAGTAAAGATGTAAATGTAAATATAGAATCAAATGGACCTTTTGAATTTAAATCAAGTGAAAATCAGGTTGGGTTTAAGCTTAATTATAAATATAAAACAACTAACCCTATGTTTGAAGAGTTTAAAGGAACTTCAGTAAGTGCTAGTGAACCAACTAAAATAGAGAAGTTTGGTATTTTAGATTCTGCATCATCTGATAATATAAAGGATTCTAGGGAAGGGGTACAAGTTGTTAATGGCATACCTCTTAAAATCGCTATATTAGCAGATGTTAAATCACCTAATTCTATTATTGACTTAGGGTTTAATTCCCAAAATATAAAATTATCTAAAGATACAGAGCCACAATTTAAGATTAAAATTTATAATAAAGGAAATTTAATTAATTGCGAAAAAGAATTTACTATTGATAAATTAGAAGGAAACTTAATTGAAGGATTAAATAGTGGAATTAAAATTTCAGGTTTAGATGTTGGAGAAAAAGTAATAGTTATAGAATTAATTCCTAATAACATAGAAATTAATAATAGTGCCTTATTAAAAACAAAAGTTGAAAATAGTAATGATAAAGAACATTTAGCTAAGCTTGATTATGCAGAAATGCCAGATGTATTTTAATCTAAAAGAAAAATAAGATCATAAATTAATTTGTGGTCTTATTTTTGTATTTATTAATAAATTTTAGAGCATAATATATTTAATTAAGACTTTAAAATAAGATTAATATAGAAATGCTTTAGTATTATTTAATAAAAAGTGAATATTTATTTATAACTAGGAAAATAAAGGGAATATTTCATTGAAAAGCTTTATTATTATAAATAATATGTAAGATATATATAATAAAATAAAAAATGTATGTATTAATATGAAAAGTACTACTAATAAGTATATACTATATTATATGAAAATAAATGAATTATTTCTTGCAAATAACATATAATATGATGTTAAAAAATCAGTTGTGAACTTTTGAGATTTATTTTATGCATTTTGTTGACAAGCTTTCTTTCATAGATTATAATAAATAAAAATTAAACAAAACGGAATATAAACAAACTCGTATAAGCTTTGAATAAGGCAAGGCGTTTCTACCGGAAACCTTAAATTTCCGTCTATGAGTGAATTTGATATACTATAGGTGTACTATAAGCATATTAACTTCACTTAGGAGTTATTATGCTTTTTTTTGAAAATAAAATTTCATATTTTGTGTATATTTGCAAGTTTGCTTTCAAAAAATAAGTAGAAGTTTAAAAGGTAGAAATACGGAAAAACATTTAATTGTACGTAAATAACTTAAAGATAGTGTGTGGAGGCGATAGTATGGCAAGAATATTAAAAACAGCATATACATTTG
>OKWQ01000565.1_pt1 | contig 10215 bp, 10 predicted proteins | sample 1607071 | NCBI WGS metagenome assembly OKWQ01 (sample SAMN07501039, study PRJEB24779) | human gut metagenome
AAAGAATTAGGATATGTAGGAAAATCTTTAATTGACACATTAGTGTCACCAAGAGGGTATAGAATATCAAATAAGGTACCAAGAATACCTTCAAATGTAATAGAAAACTTAGTAGGACATTTTGGAAAGCTTAAATATATTCTTGAAGCTGGAAATGAAGAATTAGATCAAGTAGAAGGAATTGGAGAAGCTAGAGCTAGAGCAATAAAAAATGGATTAAGAAGAATAAGAGAACAAGTTGCTTTAAATAAAAATTTATAAAAAGAAGTGCCATATAAATATGGCACTTAATATTTATCTAAAAGTAAATTTACCTAAAGTATCCATTTTGTTATATTCTTTTAATAAGATATCAAATAGGTTTAAATCTAGTGCATTGCATAGTGAAGTTAAATAGAAGAGATTATTTCCAAGTTCACGTTCTATAACTTCTCTGCAATTTTCGCATAAGTCACCTTTTATATGAGAACTTAAGCGTGGATTAAGTTCTTCTAAGGATAGGTCAGTATCCTCTAGCATATTCTGTTTTTTAGCACAAATCTCTATGCAACCGCAATTTGTAACGGCTTTGCATATAGCTCTGCTAGCTCTTGCTTGAGATTCTTGATATTTACTCAATATATCTAATATGCTTTTGTGTCTAAGTAAAGAATTATTAACGCTATTTTGAAAATCGTCAAAAATTACGTCCTTCATAGTGTTTCACTCCTTATATACTAATCTTTGACTCTATAGTAATTATAGAATTTTTGGTTATATTTGTCAAATGATTTAGGTTGCAAAACTAAATATATGTTAAAAACTAATTAGCTTGTTAATAAAAACTAATTAGCTTGTTAACTTGACTTTAATATAAATCAAATTTAAAAAGATTTATAGGGGGTAATTTATTAATTATAATAATTAAACAATATTTGTAAGTATTAAAGTGCTTCAATATGGTATAATTAAGAAAATATATTATAAATATTTTACAACTATGAATGATAAAAACTAAACATGTCAATAATTATATAGGAGGTGAGTTTGTGATAAAGAAAATTTTCAGAGTAATTTTCACTATTTTAGGGTTGTTGATTGGATTTGTTTTAGCAGACGGAATAAGAAAAAGTGCTATAGGCAATGAATATTTAACAAACATTTTTTTTAAGGTATCATTTTATGTAATTTTAATTGCTGTTTTTGGAATCATTTTATTTACTCTTTCTCCTTTTATTTATAAATCTATAAGAAAACTTATAACATTTATAGAAAAAGGGATATCTAAATTATCTCCAAGTGAAATAATATTTGGAGCGGGGGGAGCTATAGTAGCTCTAGTATTAGCTTTAGTAATAACGTTGCCATTAAGTAGCTTTTTAAGTGGCTTAAATGAAATGTTAGGACCTATTGTGTCAGTTATCATAAACATAATAGCTATGATTATAGGAGCTGATATAGCTGTTAAGAAAAGAGAAGATATTACAGGATACTTTGAGAATTTTAGAAAAAATCAATCTAAAGAAAAGAAAACAAAGAATTCTTCTAACAAGAAGAATGAGGCTACTCCAAAGGTTTTAGATACATCTGTAATAATTGATGGTAGAATCTTTGATTTATGCCAAACTGGTTTTATAGAGGGAGCTTTAGTAATTCCAACTTTTGTTCTTGATGAATTAAGACACATCTCAGATTGTTCAGATTCTTTAAAAAGAACAAGAGGAAGAAGAGGATTAGATATATTAAATAAAATCCAAAAAGAGCTTCCTATAGAAGTAATCATGTGGGAAGGTGATTTCCTAGAAATAGCAGAGGTTGATATTAAACTTCTAAAATTAGCACAAAAATTAAATGGTAAGGTTGTAACAAATGATTATAACTTAAATAAAGTAGCTGAATTTCAGGGTGTTCCAGTATTAAATATAAACGAATTAGCAAATGCAATTAAGCCAGTAGTATTACCAGGAGAAGAGATGACTCTTACTGTTGTGAAGGATGGAAAAGAATCTGGACAAGGGGTTGCTTATCTTGATGATGGTACTATGATTGTTGTAGAAGGTGGTAGAAAGTACATGGGAAAAGAAATAACAGTAGTTGTAACTTCAGTACTTCAAACTGCAGCAGGAAGAATGATATTTGCTAAATATAAATCTTAAAAGGATTTAATTATGGGAAAAGTAGTTAGCGTAATATTAGCAGGTGGAAAAGGAAAAAGAATGGGTGCTGAAGTTAGTAAGCAATTCATTGAAATAAATGGAAAACCTATAATATATTATACTTTAAAAGCTTTTGAGGAGTGTAAAGGTATTGATGAAATAATTCTTGTTCTACCTAAGGATGAAATAGATTATTTTAAAAGAGAAATAGAACCTAGATTTGATTTTAAAATATCTAAAATTATTGAAGGTGGAAAGGAAAGACAGGATTCAGTTTACAATGCATTAAATTCCATAGGAGATTGTGATATTGTTTTAATACATGATGGAGCAAGAGCTTTTGTAAGCAATAAAATAATAGAAGACGGAATAAAGTATTCTAGAGAGTTTGGAGCAGCAGCTCCAGGTGTTATGCCAAAGGACACTATAAAAGTTAAAAATTTAGAAGGATTCTCTGTGGATACACCAAATAGAGCATCTTTAGTAGCTGTTCAAACTCCACAATGCTTTAAATATAATTTAATAAAAAAAGGTCATAACAAAGTTAAAAATGAAAAGATTCAAGTTACGGATGATACTATGATAGTAGAACTTTTAGGAGAAAAAGTTTATCTTTTTGAAGGTGACTATAAAAACATAAAGGTTACAACACCAGAAGACTTAATATTAGCAGAACATTTTGTTAAGTAAGGATCACAAGATAGAGACAGTATATTGACATGTTATTTTTATAAGGATATAATTTTATAAGATTTAAGAAAATTTAATAGTTGTAAAGACTGTGAAAAAGATTAGTAGAAACGCTTATACAGAGAGAAAATACTAGGCTGAGAGATTTTCAACATGTTTTGAACCTACTTTGGAGTCGTAGCAAAAAACTAACCGGGTTTAATACCGTTAACAATGAATAGAGTACAAATTTAGGTGGTACCGCGAAATACAAGCTCGCCCTAAAGTTTTTTAGGGTAGAGCTTTTTTTATTTTTTAAATGAAATTAATTAAAATATTAAGATTATAAATAGCTTATGAGGAGGTAATATATTATGAAAATGTCAAATATGTTAGTAGGAACTTTAAGAGAAGTTCCAGCTGAAGCAGAAATAGAAAGTCACAAGCTTATGCTTAGAGCAGGTCTTATGAGAAAGATGGCTGCAGGTATTTATAACTATATGCCTTTAGGATTAAAGGTTATAGAAAATGTTAAAAATATAGTAAGAGAAGAAATGAATAATGCAGGTGCTCAAGAATTCTTAGCATCAGCTTTAATACCAGCTGAGTTATGGCAAGAATCAGGAAGATGGGATGCTTATGGAGCAGAAATGTTTAGATTAAAAGATAGACATAACAGAGATTTTTGCTTAGGACCAACTCACGAAGAGGTATTTACTGATATAGTTAGAAATGAAATAAAATCATATAAGCAATTACCAATAAATCTTTATCAAATACAAACTAAGTATAGAGATGAAAGAAGACCAAGATTTGGAGTTATGAGATCAAGAGAATTCATAATGAAAGATGGATATAGCTTTGACAAAGATCAAGAAGGATTAGATTTAGCATATGAAAAAATGAGAAAAGCATATGTTAATATATTTAATAGATGTGGATTAGACGCTAAGGCAGTTGCAGCTGATTCAGGAGCTATAGGTGGATCAGGTTCAGCTGAGTTTATGGTTAAATCAGAAGTGGGAGAAGACGATGTAGTATTCTGTACAGCTTGTGATTATGCAGCTAACATAGAAAAAGCTCCATCAACACCAGAACATGGAGAAAAAGAAGAGTTAATGGAAGTAGAAAAAGTTGAAACTCCAGCTGTTAAATCAATTGAAGATTTAGCAAAATTCTTTGAATGCTCACCAAAGAAAATAGCAAAAACTTTAATATTCCAAGCTGATGATAAAGTTGTTGCTGTTGTATTAAGAGGAGATAGAGAAGCTAACGAAGTTAAGATAGCTAATGCTATTGGAGAAGTTATAGAATTAGAAATGGCAAGCGAAGAGGCTGTTAAAGAAGCTACTGGCGCAGCTGTTGGATTTGCAGGTCCTATGGGAATAAAAGTAGATATGTTATTAGTTGACCAAGAAGTAGCTAATATGTATAACTTCATAATTGGTGCTAATGAAACTGATATGCACTTAAAAAATGTAAACTATGGAAGAGACTTTGAAGGAATAGTTGGTGACTTTAGAAATGTTACTATAGGAGAAAAATGTCCTGAGTGTGGAAAAGAAATAACTATTTCAAGAGGTACTGAGGTTGGACATATATTTAAACTTGGAACTAAGTATTCAGAGTCTATGGGTGCAACATTTATTGATGAAGATGGAAAAGCTAAACCATTTATAATGGGATGCTATGGAATAGGGGTTACAAGAACTGTAGCTTCAATAATAGAGCAACACAATGACGAAAACGGAATAATATGGCCATTAGAAGTAGCTCCATACCATGTATCAGTTATACCAGCTAATGTTAAAAATGAAGAACAAGCAACTAAAGCTGAAGAAATATACAATGAATTAAGAAAAATGGGAGTTGAAGCTCTACTTGATGATAGAAAAGAAAGAGCAGGAGTTAAATTCAAAGATTCTGAATTAATGGGAATTCCAATGAGAATAACTGTTGGAAAGATGATTGGTGAAGGTCAAGTTGAATTTAAGCTTAGAAACGGTGGAGAAGTTGAGACTTTATCTATAGAAGAAGTTTATAATAGAGTAAGAGAAGAATTTGAAAGAGCAAATTTATCTTTATAATTTATAAGATTAACGGAATTGTATATAATTAGAATATAATAATAGAGCTCACCTTATTTAATATAGGGTGAGTTACTAATAATATAAGGTAGGAGGGTCAAGTAGTGATTAAGGTTTATAATACTTTAAACAAGAAAAAAGAAGAATTCATTCCTTTAACTCCAGGAGAAGTTAAAATGTATGTTTGTGGTCCTACTGTGTACAACTTTTTTCACATAGGAAATGGTAGAACATTTATAGTTTTTGATACTATAAGAAGATATTTTGAATACAGAGGATTCAAAGTTGATTTTGTTCAAAACTTTACAGATATAGATGACAAGATGATAAAAAAGGCTAATGAAGAAGGCACTACTGTAAAGAAGATTGGAGATACTTATATAAAAGAGTATTACCAAGATGCAGATGCATTAAATATAGAAAGAGCTACAGTTAATCCAAGAGCTACAGAATTTATTGGAGAGATAATAAAATTTGTTAAGGGATTAGTTGATAAAGGATATGCTTATGAAGTTGATGGAGATGTTTATTTCTCAACTAAGAAATTTCAAGGATATGGGAAATTATCAGGACAGAACATAGAAGATCTTCAATCAGGTGCTAGAATAAGTGTTGATGAAAGAAAAAAAGATCCAATGGACTTTGCTATATGGAAAGCTCAAAAACCAGGTGAACCAGCTTGGAATAGTCCTTGGGGAATGGGAAGACCAGGATGGCATATAGAATGCTCATGCATGGCTAAAAAATTATTAGGTGAAACTATAGATATTCATGCTGGTGGATCAGACTTAAAATTCCCTCACCATGAAAATGAAATAGCACAAAGTGAAGCTTTAACAGGTGAACCTTTTGCAAGATATTGGTTACATTCAGCCTTTGTTAATGTAAACAATGAAAAAATGTCAAAATCATTAAATAATTTCTTTACTGCAAGAGAAATATTAGAAAGATATGATGCTGATGTTATAAGATTTTTAATGTTATCAGCTCACTATAGACAACAACTTAACTTTAGTGAAGACTTATTAGAGTCAGCTAAAGCTTCAGTTGAAAGAATATACAATGCTATAGGAAACTTAGAAAACTTAATAGATGAAGTTTCTAGAGAAGAAATGAATGAGGAAGAAAAAGCTTACTTAGAGTCATTAAACAAATATAAAGAAAAATATATTGAAAAAATGGATGACGATTTTAATACAGCAGATGCTATAACGGCTATATTTGATTTAATAAAAGATACTAATACAAATATAACAATTGACTCATCAAAGGAATTAGCTCAAAAAGCTTTAGAGTTAATAAGAGAATTAGGAGCTCCATTAGGAATGTTCCAAAAATCAACTAAAGGAAATCTAGAAGAAGAGATTAAAGCTTTAATAGCTAAGAGACAACAAGCTAGAAAAGATAGAGATTTTGCTTTAGCTGATAAAATAAGAGATGAATTAAAAGATAGAGGAATTGTCTTAGAAGATACACCTCAAGGTGTTAGATGGAAGATGATATAATTTAGATAATAAACTTGCAAAGGAACTTTCTTTTGCAAGTTATTATTTTAAAGAATTTTATTTGATAACTATTAAAATAAAAGTAAATTCAATAATTTAAAAAAATCTAAATTTAATCATATTAAAATCTTTGATTGAATTAGATTTGAATTTGTAGTTTAATAGTTTTAAATAAATAAATTCTATATAATTTTTAAATTAACCTCAAACAAAAGGAGATAAGATATTGAAGAATTTATTATACAGAGAGTTTTCAGAAAGTGAAGCTAGAATGTTAAACCCACTTCAATTAGCTTTAATAGGAGATGGAGTTTACGAAGTTTTTATAAGAAACTATATATTAAGTGAAAATGCAGGTTTATCAGCTCACAAAATACATGTTAAAGCAATACAATATGTAAAAGCTAAGGCACAAAGTGACATAATAAATGCTTTAGAAGATGAGCTAAAGGAAGATGAACTTTATATTTATAAGAGAGGTAGAAATGCTAAGTCAGCAACAGTGCCTAAAAATGCAAATGTTAGAGATTATAGAAATGCAACAGGATTTGAGGCTTTAGTAGGTTATTTATATCTTACTGGAAAAGAAGAAAGATTAAATGAGTTCTTATTGAAATGTATAGAAGTTCACGTTTAGGAAGGAGAAATATTAATGTTAAAAGTTAAATTATTACAATATACACCAGAACCAGAAAAGACCATAGCAGCAGCGGCTAAATTATGCTATAGTCCTGTAGGTGTTGATGATATATTAGAAAATTTAACTGATGAAGGAGCAGAAAAGTTTTTAAATATGCTTATGTCATATGGTCATATGTCACCAATAGAGCATGTTTCATTTACTTTTGCAGTAGAAGGAGTTTCAAGAAGCTTAACTCATCAGTTAGTTAGACATAGAATAGCATCTTACTCACAGCAATCTCAAAGATATGTTAAGTTAGATCAATTTGAATACATAGTACCACCAGCTATAGAAAATGATGAAGTTGCTAAAAAGCTATTTATTGACCAAATGCAAGGTGCACAAAAAGCATATGATGAAATAGTTGAAAGATTAAAAGATAAATATATTAGTGAAGGAATTGGTGAAAAACCAGCTGAGAAAAAAGCTATAGAGGATGCAAGATATGTTTTCCCTAATGCTTGTGAAACAAAAATTGTATTTACTATGAATGCTAGAAGTTTAATGAATTTCTTCCATCATAGATGTTGTGATAGAGCTCAATGGGAAATAAGAACTATGGCAGAAAAAATGGTTGATGAAGTTAAAAAGGTTGCCCCAATATTATTTAAGAATGCAGGTCCAAGTTGTGTAGCAGGTCCATGTCCTGAAGGAAAAATGTGTTGTGGAAAGCTTAAAGAGATGAGAACATTATATCTTGGAAAATAGGAATTTTTAAGGAGAGAACAAAATGACAAAGTCAGAAAATAAATATAAACAATTAACTCGTAAGCAAAAGTATGCTTTAGAAAGAGAACAAAGAGCAAGAGAAGAAAAATACGCTAGAAATACTAGAATTTTTGCTGAAGAAGAAGTTAAAGTAAGAGAAGATTTAGTAGAAGGAAGAAACGCTGTTATAGAATTATTAAAGTCAGATAAGACTATAGAGCAAATATTTATAGCTAATGGAAAAATGGAAGGTTCAATAAACAAAATTTTAGGATTAGCTAAAGAAAAGAAAATAGTTGTAAAAGAAGTTGATAGAAAAAAACTTGACTTAATGAGCGAAACTAAAGCTCACCAAGGAGTAATAGCACAAATAACTCCATTTAAATATAGTACTGTTGAAGATATATTAGATTTAGCTAAAAGCAAAAATGAAGATCCATTCATAGTTATTTTAGATGAATTAGAGGATCCTCATAACTTAGGATCAATAGTAAGAACAGCAGAATTATGTGGTGCACATGGTATCATAATTCCAAAGAGAAGAAATGTTGGAGTAACTGGAACTGTTTATAAAGCTTCTGTAGGAGCTATTGAACATATGAAAATTGCAAAAGTTACTAATATAAATAATGCTATTGAAGAATTAAAGGCTAACAATGTATGGATATATGGAGCTGATATAGCTGGAGAAGAATATAGTTATGAAACAAACTTCAAAGGTGCTTGTGGAATAATAATCGGTAGTGAAGGTAGAGGAATGTCAAACTTAACTAAGAAGAAGTGTGACAAGTTAGTTAAAATTCCAATGGTTGGAAAAATAAATTCTTTAAATGCCTCAGTTGCAGGTGGTATAATGATGTATGAGGTATTAAAATCAAGAATAATAAAGTAGAAAAAGAGTGATGAGATGAGAGTTATATTTATAGATGGTTATAATGTTATAAATAGTTGGCCTAATCTAAAAAAGTCAAAAAATTATAGCTATGATATAGCAAGAACAGAGCTTACAGAAATGCTTGAAAATTATGCTGCTTTTAACTCTTGTAAAATTTATTTAGTTTTTGATGCTCATAAGGTTGCTGGAAATATTGAAAGCAAAGAGTTATCTGGAAATATAATTACTGTCTTTACAAAAGAAGGCGAAATTGCTGATGCATATATTGAGAGAATGGTAGATGAACTAGGAAGAAAAGTAGAAATTGTTGTTGTAACCTCGGATAGGTTAGAACAACAAACTATTTTCCAAAGAGGGGCCGTGAGAATGTCATCTATTGAATTCTACAATGAAGTGTTAAAAGTTCAGGATAACATTAGAAAAAAGGCAGAAAAAAATAAATTAGAATTGGGTAAAATTTTTTTAGGCGATACTTTAGAAGAAAGTGTATTAGAAAAATTAGAAAAAATGAGAAGAGGGTAATATTGACGAAGTCATATATAAACCTTATAATTTATTTGTAATTTATTGGATATTAGATTTTTATCTGGGGGTGTAGAGAATATGGGGATTACTTATGATTTGGCTAAAATCAATAATTATGAAGAATTTAAAGATTTAACAGATAAAGAAGTAGTTATGCTAGCTAAAAACGGTGATAATATGGCTCAAGAATATGTAATAAGTAAGTATGAGCAGTTTGTAAAAGCTAAATCTAAATCATATTTTCTTATAGGAGCAGATAAAGAAGATATATATCAAGAGGGAATGATTGGATTATATAAAGCAATAAGAGATTTTAATCCAGATAAGTTTGCATCATTTAAAAGTTTTGCAGAACTTTGTGTTACAAGGCAGATAATAACTGCTATAAAAACTGCAACAAGGCAAAAACATATCCCATTAAACACTTATATTTCTTTAAGCAAACCTATTTACGAGGAAGAATCTGATAGAACGCTTTTAGATACTGTAGTAGGAATAACAATTACAGATCCTGAATCATTGGTCATAGGTAAAGAAGAGGTTGAAAAAATAGAAAGTGCAATTAATAGTGTGCTTTCTGAACTAGAATTAGAGGTGTTAAATTCTTATTTAGATGGTAAATCATATCAAGAAATTGCCTGTGATTTAGATAGAGAAGCTAAATCTATAGATAATGCATTACAACGTGTAAAAAGAAAGCTTGAAAAATGTTTAAACATTAAATAATGCAATTTTTTAAAAGTATTGACAAAGAATTTTATTAGTAGTAAAATTTTTATGGCATAGGTAAATTAAATGAATGTAAGGTGCTCACGTAGCTCAGTCGGCAGAGCGTCGCCTTGGTAAGGCGGAGGTCGTCGGTTCAATCCCGATCGTGAGCTCCAATCCAAAATAAGGAAAATACAACACGCTAGGTAGAGTTTATTTGAATTTTAAAGGAGGAATTTGCAATGTCAAAAGCAAAATTTGAAAGAAGCAAACCACACGTTAACATTGGAACAATCGGTCA
>OKWQ01000570.1_pt1 | contig 10144 bp, 7 predicted proteins | sample 1607071 | NCBI WGS metagenome assembly OKWQ01 (sample SAMN07501039, study PRJEB24779) | human gut metagenome
TTAGGTAATAAAGATGATGTTACAGTAAAACCAGGAAATGGACAAAAACCTACTGTTGGTGAAGATGGTAATGTAACTTTACCAGGTGGTGGAACTGTTGTTAAACCAGGTGGAGAAGAAGTACAAGCTCCAGCAGGAAGTATTGTTAAACCAGACGGTACTATAACTTTACCAGGTAACACTGAAATCAAACCAGATGGAAGCGTAGTATTACCAGGTCAAGATGGAACATTAGGTAATAAAGATGATGTTACAGTAAAACCAGGAAATGGACAAAAACCTACTGTTGGTGAAGATGGTAATGTAACACTACCAGGTGGTGGAACTGTTGTTAAACCAGGTGGAGAAGAAGTACAAGTTCCAGAGGGAACTGTTGTTAAACCAGATGGTACTATAATAAAACCAGTAGATCAAGCAACTATAGAGTCTAACTTTAAAGAAGCTTATTGGGATGGTGATCACTTAACATTTGGTGGAACATTCGATATAACTGGTACTAATGAAGATCAAAATGTTCAAAAGGTATTAAAAATAAAAAATGAACAAGGTGACGTAGTTAAAACAATAAATACTTGGAATGCTTCTTGGAATGGAAATACTGGATATCAATGCTTTATATCTAAAGATGATCTTGGTAAATTAGAAAATGGTAACTATAAATTATTCGTTACTATGAACTTAAATGGTAAAGAATACGAAAGTCCAGTAAAACAAGCTCAATCATTAACTAGATTCTTAGTTCATAATAATATTAATAAATTAGAATCTTTAAGAATAAATAATTCTATGATTGATTTCTCTAGTGATACTGACAATAATGTTGTATTCTCAAAGAAAGAATCAAGTCAATTAACTCCAAAAGTTAATGTTAAAACTATGTACTTTATAGAAAGTGGACTAGTTGTTGATGGTAACTTCGGATTCGAAAATTATAAATTAGATTCATCTTTAAACACTAAATTAGTATTAAAAAATTCAAATGGAGATATTATAAACACTACAGGTACTTGGAATGCTGCATGGGGAGAAAAAAATACTGGATTCCAAGGAATAATAAGCAAAGAAGCTTTACAAAAATTAGTTGATGGAGAATATACTCTATATGCTCAAGCTAGTTTAAATGGTTCTGATTATGAAACTAAATTAACAACAAACTCTGACTTTAATGTTAACAGCATAATTAATGATTTCAAAATTTCAGTTAACGCAAATAATCAAACAATAACTGTTACTAAAGATTCAACTATAAATCAAGATTCTAATGCTAAAATTAAAGAAAGTTACTGGGATGATAATAATTTCGTTATAAATGGTGTTATTAATATAGGCCATGAAATATCAGATAGAAATCTTGATAAAAAAGTAGTAATAAAGGATGCTAAAGGACAAGTAGTACTTGAAAGAAAAACTGTTGCAGTAGATTGGTTCTCAAATAAAGGTGACTTTAGTGGATTCCAAGTTATAATTCCTCAATCACTTATAGAAGGATTTGCTACTGGTCAATATTCATTAGAAGTTAATACTACTTATGATGGAGTTAACTATTCTGGTTCATTAAAACAAGAACCTTCACTATTAAGAATTTTCAATGTACAAAAAGATGTTAATAATACTGAAGGAAAAGTATTTAATAATAAAACATTTAAATTTGCTACAGATTCTAACAATGATAATAGTGTAATACTAAATGTAACAGAAAAAAACTAATATATTAAAACAAGTTTTAAGTGTTTAGATTATTTTTGTTAGAAAAATATTTACAGATGATAAAATAATAATTAAATTATAAAAATACAAATTTAAAAATGAACATATATTAAACTAAAAAATAGGGAAATTTGTATAAATTCAAATTTCCCTATAATTATATAAAATTATATTTAGGAGGAAGATATAAAGTATGCTAAATTTTCTTTTCCCAATTATAGCAGTATTAACTGCTTATTGTTTCCTTTTAGAATTGTATTCCTTATTTTTATCTTTTTTCGGCTATAAGAAGGTTGTTAAGGACTATCCATATCATAAACCTCAAACAAAGTTTTTGATATTAGTTGCAGCTCACAATGAAGAAGATGTTCTTGAGAGTACAATAAAAAATTTAAATAATATTGATTATCCGAAAGAATTATATGATATATATATCGTAAATGATAATTCAACTGATAAAACTGGAGAAATTTGCGAAAGAATGCAGGCCAATCATATTGATACAATTGAAGGAAAGTTTGATAGAGAAGGTGTTGGAAAATCAGCTGGATTACAATATGCTTTAAGATATTTAGGCTTTGAAGATTTAAAAGATAAATATGATTTGTTATTTGTATTAGATGCTGATAATTATGTAGATCCTAATATATTAATGGAAGTTAATTCACAATGGATACATGAAAATAAACCTGAAGCAATTCAAACATATCTTGATAGTAAAAATACTGAATCTATAATATCTATAGGGTATGCAACAGCTTACAATATAACCAATAGATTTTTTCAACTTTCAAAAAAGCGTTTAGGTTTAAATAATGCAATAGGTGGGACAGGCTTTTCTATTAGAATTGACTGGTTAATAGATAATGGAGGATTTTGTTATAAATCATTAGTAGAAGATTTAGAAATGTCTATAGAAATTTTTAAATCTGGTGGAAGAGTTTTATGGAACCATTTTACACGAATATATGATGAAAAACCTGATACATTGAAAGTAAGTATAAGACAAAGAATTAGATGGTGTCAAGGACATTGGTATGTTGCATTTACTAATTTATTTGATTTATTAAAAGGATTCTTTAAATCAAAATTAAATTTTAGATATATAGATCAATTATTATATTTATTTAATATGGGGAAAGCTATCCAGTTACTAATATTGATTCTTTCTTTAATATTGAGTGCTTTAGTTTGGGTATTTTCTATTAGTGATAATTCATTTATTGCTGTAAGTCCATTTATACAGACTATTTTAAATTGGATAATACCAACAAATATTATGAGAATAATTTTAGCTATGTATCTAGAATACCACTTTTAAGCTTTACTAAAAAGGAAAAAACTAAGCTTTCTCATTTAGCTAAAAGGGCTTATAAGTTAAGGAAACAAAATTCTAGTATAGAAACTGAGTTATGCCATATAGACAATATTGTTAATCATGTTGCTAAAATTTCAAATGAGTCTAAAGATTTAATTTCTAATTTCAAAAAGTACTTAGTTGAAGTTACTTAGTTTAATCTAATTTTATGTGACAGTACCCATTAGGATTCTTTTTAAGATATTTTTGATGATATTCTTCAGCTTTATAATAGTTTTCTAAGGGCTTAACCTCTGTCACTATTTTTTTTGAATAAGATTTTTGAAGTTCTTCTTTACTATTTAAAATATCTTCTAAATCTGAAGAATCTACATAGTAAATGCCAGTTCTATATTGGCTACCAACATCATTACCTTGTTTATTTAATGAGGTTGGATCTATTATTGTCCAAAACTTAGCTAATAATTCTTTAAGTGATATTATGTTTTCATCATAATTTACAAGACAAACTTCAGCAAAGTAAGTATTTTTAGTGCATATATCTTCATAAGTAGGATTTTCAGTACGTCCATTAGCATATCCAACTTCAGTGCTTACTACACCATTGATTCTAGAAAGAAATTCTTCTACACCCCAAAAACAACCACCTGCTAATATAATTTTTTTCATAACGAACCCTCCTTATAAGTTTTAGCTTTCCTATTTATAAAATAATTATGATTATTTAGCACAAACTTTTTTTATTATTTTTGCTGGATTTCCACCTACCACTACATTATCAGGGACATCCTTAGTTACAACGGCTCCAGAGGCTACCACTACATTATTTCCTATAGTTACACCTGGGTTTATTGTAGCATGTCCTCCAATCCAAACATTATTACCTATGGTTACAGGTTTACCAAATTCATAGTTTAGCCTTTCAATAGGATCAATTGGATGAGTAGCTGTATAAATGTGAACTCCAGGGGCAAAGAAACAATTTTCTCCTATGGTAATTTTACAAACATCAAGCATTACACAATCAAAATTTGCGTAAAAGTTATTACCTACTGATATATTATAACCATAATCACATTTGAAGTTAGGTTCCATATATATGCTTTCACCTGTTGAACCTAAAAGTTCTTTTAATATACTACTTCTTTCTTTAAAAGTTTTATCAGCTTCCTCTTCATTATCAGGTAAGTCTAATTTATTAAATTTCTGAAATAAAATTCTAGCTCTAATTCTACCTTTAGTTAATTCTGGGTCAGCAGGGTTATAAGGCAGACCTAATATCATTTTTTCTTTTTCTGTCATAGCCATAAAAAATCCTCCAATATTTATTCTCACAATTATTTTATCAGTAACATATATATATTTCATCAGATTAGTTATAGAAATAGTTAAAATTTCATATAATGAATAGCTAATATTATATTTTTGAGGTGTTAAGTTATGTTTGATCCTAAAATGTTAAGCGTTGAATTTAGAAATGGAATTACAGATGAAAAACCAATAGAGGGAAGAAAGTACACATTAACTCATAATGATGATACTGGAGAGTTATTTCTTACAGTAGCTTTAGCATATGCTTATGACAAAATAAACTCATCAGCGAGAGATGAAGTTTTTGGAGTTTGGAAAAGAGGAAACAATAGATTTATCTTAAAAATATACTTATATGTTGATGGAAGTCAAGGAAGAGAAGAGGCCATAAAGAGAGATAGAATATTTAGAAAAGAGTTACCTTTAGCACTAGCTGCTATAGCATATGGAGATAGAAAGTTTTTAGATGATAATGATGATTTATTAAATAGCAATATAATAGTGAGATTTATATCTGCTTATGAAGAGCTTAATAAGATTGAAAACTATGGAACACTTAAGGATTATATTAATAATCGCATGGAAAATACACCAAACAATAATAACAATATTTATATGGAAGAGAGTATTTTAAATGATAATGATCCTTTAGTAAATAATTTTATAATCACTTTATTAAATCCATATATTAAAGCCGAAATAATAAAGTTATATAAAAGTGATATGTATTATTGTTTAAAAGATGTGGAAGTATTAGAAGTATTTAAAGCTAAGGCAGATAATGAATGTGAATTTAACTATAAGATTTATGTTGGAGTTAAGGTAGGAACTATGCAACCTGCATATAATAACCTTATAATTGAGTTTTTAGTAACTCCAAATGCAGTAAGCACTTTAAGCGTAAAAAATCCAAGGTAAATAAAAAAGAGATTGTTTTTAAGACAATCTCTTTTACTTATTTAGAACAATAAGTGTGCTACAAGTGCAATAACTGGTAGAGTAACTAGTGTTCTCATTAAGAAAATCATAAATAATTCTTTTAAGTTTAGTGGTATTTTTGATCCTAAAATAACACTTCCAACTTCTGATAAGTATATAAGTTGAGTTACTGATACACAAGCAACTACAAATTTAGTCATATCACTAAGAATAGTTTTTGATGCTATAACTGATGGTAAGAACATATCTGCAAATCCAACTATAACAGTTTGAGAAGCAGCAGAAGCTTCAGGAATTCCTAAAATCTTAAATAAAGGAATGAAAGGAACACCAAGCCATTGGAATACAGGAGTATATTCAGCTATCATAAGAGCTAATGTACCCATTGCCATAACTACAGGTAAAACTCCTATCCACATTTCAAGTACGTTTTTAATTCCATCAGCAAAGAATTTTTTTAAGCTACTTTCATTTTGGGCTTTTTCAACTGCTTTAAAAACTCCAAAAGTGAAAGGAGTAAATCCTTCAGGAACATCTTCTACATTTTTAGGTTCTGCATTGTTGAAATAAGCATCAGGTTTTTTGCTAAGAGGCCAAACTCTTGGAAGAATTATAGCGGCAACTATTCCAGCAAAAGTAACAGTTAAATAGAATGGAATAAACATATTCTCTAATCCAACCTGTGATAAAACAACAAAGCTAAAAGTTATTGAAACAACTGAGAACATTGTACTAACTATACAAGCTTCTCTCTCAGTATAAAATCCTTCTTCATATTGTTTTGAAGTAAGTAATACCCCAATAGTTCCATCACCTAACCAAGAAGTCATACAGTCTATTGATGAACGTCCAGGTAGTTTAAATAATGGTCTCATTATCTTAGTTAGTAAGGCACCACAGAATTCTAATAAACCAAAGTTTAAAAGAAGCGGCAGGAATAATCCTGCAAAGAAGAATACTACTATAAGTGTTGGTAGTAGATCATTTAATATAAATGCCCCAGTTAAATCAGACTTTATTATTTCAGGTCCAAATCCAGTAAATGCTGATATTATAAATAATCCACCTAAGATTCTTCCAATTGTCCAGATCCAATTAACATTTAATAATGAATTTAAAAAGTTATTTTCTATTATAAATTTTGGCTTAAATGCTTTAGTTATTATTGTTAATGAAGCAGCTATTACAACAACTATCATTGATAAAGTAGGTAAATAATCACCTATTAAATCCTTAAGTCTAGTTGTGAAAAAGGCTACTGGTATTGTTATATTTCCACCATCATTTATAGGAACCATAAATAAAATTACTCCTAATAAAGATGGAATTATAAACTTTAATAAATCAGACGATTTATATTTAGTTTTCAATTTTAGTCCCCCTTTTTAATAAACAAATCAATTAGTACAAAGCCTATTATACACAATAAAATGTATAAAATCAATGAAAAATTGCATAAAAATAATGAATAATGTATAAATATTCAATAAATTAAGCTTTATATACATAATTTTATAAAGTGAAATAATTTATTAAATAGGTAACTTTAGTTACCGAGTTACTTAAAAACCCTGTGTATAATCTTAGATGTAAGGTGACTAGGAAAGTTACTAATAAAAAAGAATCTTAAAAGAATTTTACATAAAGAAATAAAGAACAGGGAGGAATTTAAAATGAGTATGTTTTGTTTTCAATGTCAAGAAACAGCAGGATGCAAAGGCTGTACTGTAAGAGGTGTTTGTGGAAAAACTGAAGATGTAGCAAAAATACAAGACCTTTTAATTTTTGTTACTAAAGGATTAGCTACAGTAGCTAATGAAGGAAGAAAAGTAGGAATAGTAGATAAAAAAGTAAACAGAATGATAATAGATAACTTATTTATTACTATTACTAATGCAAACTTTGATTTTAAAGCAATAGAAAAAAGAGTTAAAGATACTTTAGTAGCAAGAGAAGAATTAAAAGAAAGAGTACAAGCTAAGGGTGGAAATCCAATTGGATCAGACTTCAAAGGATGTGCAACTTGGACTGCTACAACTAGTGAAGAAATGATGGAAAAAGCTTCACAAGTAGGAGTTTTAGCTACAGAAAATGAGGATATAAGAAGCTTAAGAGAGCTTATTATGTATGGATTAAAAGGATTAGCAGCATACATGGAGCATGCTATGAATTTAGGACATGATAAAGAAGAAGTTCATGCATTTATGGCAGAAACTTTAGTTAAAATATTAGATGATTCATTAAGCGCAGATGAATTAACTGCTTTAGCATTAGAAACAGGTAAATTCGGTGTTGATGGAATGGCATTATTAGATGAAGCTAACACTTCAACTTACGGTCATCCAGAAATAACAAAAGTTAATATAGGAGTTAGAAATAACCCAGGAATATTAATATCAGGACATGATTTAAAAGACTTAGAAATGTTATTAGAACAAACTGAAGGAACTGGAGTAGATATTTATACTCATGGTGAAATGTTACCAGGACACTACTATCCAAAATTCAAGAAATATGCTCACTTTGCAGGAAACTATGGTAATGCATGGTGGTTACAAAATAAAGAGTTCGCATCATTTAATGGACCAATATTAATGACAACAAACTGTATAACACCAGTTCAAGATTCATATATAGGAAGAATATTTACAACAGGCGCTGTAGGATATGAAGGATGTATTCATATAACAGCAGATGAAAATGGATACAAAGATTTCTCACAAATAATAGAGTTAGCTAAGACTTGCAAAGCTCCAACAGAGATTGAAACAGGGGAAATCGTAGGTGGATTTGCTCATAACCAAGTACTTGCTTTAGCTGACCAAGTAGTTGATGCTGTTAAATCAGGTGCAATAAGAAGATTCTTCGTAATGGCTGGGTGTGATGGAAGAGCTAAATCAAGAGATTACTATAGAGAATTTGCTGAAAAATTACCAAAAGACACTGTTATATTAACAGCTGGATGTGCTAAATATAAATATAATAAATTACCACTTGGAGATATCAATGGAATTCCAAGAGTTTTAGATGCAGGACAATGTAATGATTCATACTCATTAGTTGTAATAGCTTTAAAACTTGCTGAAGTATTTGGAACAGATAGTGTAAATGAATTACCAATAAGCTACAACATAGCATGGTATGAACAAAAAGCTGTAATAGTATTATTATCATTATTACACTTAGGTGTTAAAAACATTCATTTAGGACCAACTTTACCAGCATTCTTATCACCAAACGTAGCTAAAGTTTTAGTTGAGAACTTTGGAATTGGTGGAATTACAAATGTAGAAGCTGATATGAAAATGTTCTTAGGAGAATAATAGTAAATAATATATAGAATTTTGATATATTATTAATTATATAAATGAAGACTAACACAGCTGTGTTAGTCTTTATTTATATTGTTTGAATTATTAATTGAGTTATTTGATTGAGCTCTTAAATTATCAAAATAGGAAAAGCTAGCAGAGTATACAACTATGTTAGAACCTAAGGCAATAAGAAAATTACCTAAAACATTGAGTTCATCAGCATTATATCTAGTAGAGTAATCTTTTGCTATTAAAATACAAAGGAGATTAAGTTGGTCAGGAGGTAAGTTAAATAGTTCCATAAAATTAACTCCTAATTTAATATATATAATCAGTATATAAAAAAACTCCCTTATTGATATTAATAAGGGAGTTTAATTTATAATTTAAAGCTATATTTGTGTAGCGTGAAGTACAAAATATACTAAAAAGATTGCTGATATAACGTACATAGGGATAGATACATCTTTATACTTCTTTGTTGCTAACTTACAAATAGGATAAGCTATAAATCCAAAAGCAATACCATCAACTATACTAAATGTTAAAGGTATTATAGTTAAAGTAAGGAATGCTGGGAATGATTCAGTGAAGTCTTCAAAGTTTATTGAAACTATATTTTGAATCATTAAGCCTCCAATTATTATTAAGACTGGAGCTATTGCTGAGTTTGGAATAAGTGATATAACTGGTATAAAGAAGATTGATATTAAAAATAAAAATCCTGTAAATATAGAAGTTAATCCTGTTTTACCACCTGCTGCTATTCCTGCACTACCTTCTACAGTTGAAACTGAAGGACTAGTACCACAGATACCACAAATTATAGTAGTAAAGGCAACAGCGTTAAGAGCTCTTTGTCTTTTACTTGGTTGTTTTAACATACCATCAATTTGTCCATGAAGTAAACCAATGTTTTCAAATACTAGGACTAAAGTTAGTGAGAAGGTTGCAATCCAAAATGAAATTGAAGTTATTCCACTAAAATTAGCTGATAAGAAAACTTGTTTATATTCACTGAAATTAGGTAATGAGAATTGAAAATTTGATAAATCAACAATTCCAAATAACATTGATATAATTGTTCCAGATAAAATTCCTATTAAGAATGAACCTGGTACATCTTTTATAAATAAAACTAGCATTAGTATCATAGTTATGAAGAATACTATAACTTCTTTAGATGAAATATCACCTAATTTAACAAGTGTTGAGGCATCTCCTACTATTAAGCCAGCCTTTTGTAATCCTAAGAAAGTAATAAAAATACCAATTCCAACTGTTATTGCTTCTTTTAATGAGGTTGGTATTGAGCTAGTTAACATATCTGCTAAAGGTGTAACCGCTACCACAATAAACAAAATACCAGCTACTATAACAGCTGCTAAAGCTTGTTGGAATGTAAGTCCCATAGTATTTACTATGGTATAAGTAAATAGTGCATTAATACCCATACCAGGCATTATAATAAGAGGAGCATTACTTAAAAGTGCAACTAGTACACATCCAATTAATGATGCTAATACTGTAGCTATTATAAGTGGTTCCATAGATA
>OKWQ01000574.1_pt1 | contig 10088 bp, 8 predicted proteins | sample 1607071 | NCBI WGS metagenome assembly OKWQ01 (sample SAMN07501039, study PRJEB24779) | human gut metagenome
GAAAACCTGTCTTCTTTGATATTGATGATTTAGTCTTTGATACGGTTTATACAGACCAATTGAGTTATACGCAAGGGCTTAATTCGGTTGAAAAAGGAAACTATGATGCAGGTGTTCGAAATTACGGTTATATGTTAGAGAACTGTGATGGTGCCATTACTTCAACTAACCAGTTGCAAGAGGAGTTGAAGAAGTATCAAAGCAAGGTTTTGCTTAATCGTAATCTAGCCTCTGATGAGTTAATCTCTATCAGTAGTCAATTTATTAAGGACTATTCTCAAGTATCAGACATTGTTAAGATTGGTTATTTCTCTGGTTCAATTAGTCATAATGAGAATTTTGAATTGATTAAACCAGCTATTAAGCAACTGCTTACAAAATATAGTAATGTTCAATTACATATTGTCGGAATTCTTGATATTCCAAAAGATATGAAGCTCTTTGAAAATCAAATTGTCACTCACGATTATGTGGACTGGGATAAACTGCCTGCCTTGATTAGCGAGGTTGATATTAACCTGGCACCGCTTGTGGATTCTATCTTTAATCGTGCCAAATCTGAGATTAAGTGGATTGAAGCTGCTTTGGTAAAAGTGCCAACAGTAGCGAGCAAGATAGGAGCTTTTTCGGATGTGGTTATTGATGGTGAAACAGGTCTGTTAGCTACTGATGATCAGTGGTTTGACAAGCTAGAGGCTTTAGTTTTATCTTCAGATTTAAGACAAAAGTTAGCTGAATTAGCTTACCGAGAGGTCCTTGGAAATTGTACCTTAAGCAAGAAAGATGATATGGTGACTTATTTTGAACAGAATTAAACAGATAAAAGTTGAAAATTTATTTTTCATATTAGCAACGATTTTTATTTTCTCATTTATGTTTGTGTTTCCGATTAATCGTGTGCCAGATGAGACAAATCATGCACGCATGACATGGGAAACCTTCCATAAACCAACTGAGAAATCTTTTAAGTGGATGAACGAGATTCCAAGTAATGATAAGGTTAAACTAGCAGAATATAAACAGATTTTTGCTCAAAAAATTGATATGAGCAAGGAACCTTTTCATTTTGGTGTGAGTTTGAAATCAATCTCCTTTATTCCACAGTTGATAGGGATGACGATTGGAAGCTGGATTAGTCCTACAGTTGGTATGATCATTTATATGGGCCGTATTTTTAATGCATTGGCTTATATTCTAGGAATTTACTTTTTAATACGTTATTTCAAGTATGGAAAGACAGCCCTAATGTTTATATCGCTTTTACCTATTATGGTTCAACAGGCTTCATCACTTTCTTATGATGTGATGAACTACTTGGAAGTGATGTTGGCTCTTGGTTTTATCACCAATCTTGCCTATTCTAAACGTTTTACCAATCGTAATCTTATTCAAGTGATAGGTCTTGCGATTTTACTTTTAGCGACTAAACCAAATAACATTCTAGTGTTGGGATTAATACCATTTGTACCGTTTAAGTTTGAAGGTGCCCTTTCCTTTCTAAATCGTCCAATGCAAGCAGTCAAGGCCTTTATTTCGAAATTTAAAGGAGTCTTCTATCTTCTCTTTATTGTGGGTGTTGTTGCGGTTCTTCAATTTTTGATGAAGAATCAGGGTGGTCTTCACCATTATGGAGACGTTTTGCGTAATACACTTTTCAATCCTGAGTTGAATGATAATTTGAATGGTATCTTGTCCCTTGGAATGTTTGGCTACCTTGGGAATCTTACCTTGCAAATGCCACTTTGGTTAATTTTCATTGACATTATAGTTTTGACTCTGTTATTTCTCTCAAGCAAGAAGGATTTCTTTACCAAAGATTTCGCAAATGCATCATGGATTCTCTTCTTATTAGAGATTTTAGCTGCAATCACAGTGATGTATATCCAGTGGACACCTCTTGTTCTTGGTAAGGGAGCTAATATATCAGTTGGTTCTCAAGGACGTTATTTTACGCCATTTATCATTCTTTTATTACCTCTAGTAGCTAATATGGCTAATATCGATTTATCTCGACATAGACGATTGAAAATAGCAACAGTGACTTTAGTAGCTAATTTCCTAGTTGCTATGTATTTGATTCTTTTCCATTACTGGGGGGTATTTGCATAATTTATGACTAAGACAATTTTATTTATTTCTCCGACAGGGACCCTGGATAATGGTGCTGAAATTTCTATCGTCAATTTGATGAAATTTCTAGTAGACGAAGGTTATCGTGTCTTGAATGTTTTTCCGGATTATAAAGTGCCATCTCAAGAAGAATATCGAACAGCATTGCAGAATGCAGGAATTGAAACCTATGGTCTTACAGCAGTCAAATGGTGGTGGGAAGAAGCACCAGGTGGCTCACCAGGTAATCATTTTATGCGAGTGACCTCCTACAATAAGAATATTAAAGATATTCGAAATATTATCGTAGATAACAAGGTAGACCTTGTCATCAGTAATACGGTAAATGTTTTTCAAGGCGCACTTGCTGCGGCTTTTGAGAATGTCAAACATTTTTGGTTAATCCATGAATTTCCTGAGGGAGAATTTGGTTACTATAAGGAAAAACTGGACTTTATAGATAAATTCTCAGATGACATTTTTGCTGTTACGGGCGCTTTAACAGAAGATTTGGAAAAGTATTTTCTTAACAGAAAGATTTATTCCTTTGCCCCATATACTCAAATGGATCCAAAAGAAGAGATTAAAACAGACTCAAATTTCCATAATCGTATCATTTCAGTTGGTCGTTTGACTCAGAGAAAAAATCAGCTTGAGTTGATTAAGGCCTTTCAATTACTTAATCTAGAAGGAACTGAGCTTGTATTTTTAGGGGCATGGGATGAGGACTATAAACAAATTTGTGATGATTATATTGCAGAACATCATCTGAAGTCTATTTCCTTTTTAGGACATGTAGACGATCCTTGGTCTATGATTACTGATAAGGATTTAGCAGTTTTTCCATCTAGTATGGAGACGTTTGGTCTTGTTTACGTTGAGTCTGTTTTAAATGGCATTCCAACAATTTTATCTGATAATGCAGGACACAGATCTGCCTTTGAATATATGAATGAGCAAGGTCATATGTACCATTTGGGTGATTTAAAAGCATTAACAAGAACCATTTCAGATACCCTTGCTCAATTTAATAAAGAGAAACGTGAAGCAGTACAAGCTGTTCCTAGTTTGAAAGAGAGATACTCTCTTGAGAGTGTTTACGCTAATATTACTGAAAAGCTTGAGGATAATGAATTGCATCATAAAAAAGTCAATAAGTCTGACATAGATTTTCTAAATACCAAAAAAGCTCTAACAAAGAGTGTCAAATCTGCTATAAAGAAATTATTTCAGCTTAAGAAAATAAATTAAGATAGAATATAGTTTTCCATGTCTATGGATAGAGAGGCCGTTTTTTGACGGCCTTTTTGTTTTACTCTTTCTGTTCAGTCATGCAAAATACCTTCCAAAATGGTATAATAAAAGCTACTATGTATGATTCTGTGTATTTTAGAGACGTGGCGAATGGAGGTAAACTTTGAAGGATATTTTTATCATAGGTAGTCGTGGTTTACCCGCTCAGTACGGTGGCTTCGAGACATTTGTTGAGAAATTGGTCTCGCATAAGGTATCGCCTAGAATACGTTATCATGTGGCTTGCTTATCGGATGAACGTACAGGCAAGCATTTTGATTATAAGGGAACGGATTGTTTTACAGTTAATCCTCCCAAACTAGGTCCTGCGCGTGTTATAGCTTATGATATGATGGCTATCAATTATAGTTTGAAGTTTATTAAAAAAGAGGAAATTCAAGAACCGATTTTTTATATTTTAGGGAATACTATAGGTGCCTTCATCGCCTATTTCGCAAAGAAAATTCAGTCTATTGGTGGAGTTCTTTTAGTCAATCCTGACGGTTTAGAATGGAAGCGTGCTAAGTGGTCTAAACCTGTTCAAAGTTATCTCAAATACTCTGAAAAAGAAATGACAAAGTATGCAGACCTCATTATTTCTGATAATCGAGGTATTGAGACTTATATTCATGATACCTATCCGTGGTCTAATACAACTTTTATTGCTTATGGAACGGATTTATCAAAGACGACCTTGACTGCTGAGGATGCTTCTGTTCGAGATTGGTATCAAAAATGGCAAACTCAAGAAAAAGAATATTATTTGATATTAGGGCGTTTTGTTCCAGAAAATAACTATGAAACGGCGATTCGAGAGTTTATGAAGTCCTCTACAGAACGTGATCTTGTTATTATCTGTAATCATGAAGGTAATCCTTACTTTGATGAACTAAGACAGATAACAGGATTTGATAAAGATAAACGTGTGAAATTTGTGGGAACTGTCTATGATCAGGATTTGCTTAAGTATATCCGAAACCAGGCTTTCGCTTATATTCATGGACATGAAGTAGGTGGAACGAATCCAGGTTTATTAGAAGCTCTGGCTCAAACGAATCTCAACCTTATCTTTAACGTAGACTTTAACCATCAGGTTGCTCAAGAGACTGCCTTGTATTGGAACAAAGTCGATGGAAATCTGTCGGGTTTGATTGATTCTGTAAATGGTCAAGTATCATTTGAAGACTTGGGAAATGCTGCTAAAGAAAATATGAAAGAAAATTACACCTGGGAAAAAATCGTGGGTGAATACGAGGAGCTATTTTTATCATGAAAGTAACTATTCTCATGTCTACTTATAATGGCGAGAACTTTTTAGCAGAGCAAATAGAGAGTATTCAGCAACAGACTTATACTGATTGGACCTTATTAATTCGTGATGATGGTTCTAAGGATAAAACGAGAGATATTATCAAACGTTTTTCTTTGGAAGATGACCGCATTGTCTTTATCAATCCAGATCAAACTGAGAATTTAGGCGTTATAAAGAGTTTCTTTACACTTTTAAAATACCAAGAATCCGACTTTTATTTTTTCTCTGACCAGGATGATATCTGGCTTCCTGAAAAATTATACGTTCAACTTGATGAAGCTAATCGCTACCCATCTGATAAACCTCTTTTGGTCTATACTGATTTAAAAGTTGTGAATCAGGATTTAGAGGTGCTTCATGAGAGTATGATACGTACTCAGTCAGACCATGCTAACACCGAGTTGGTTCAAGAAATGACCGAAAATACTGTTACGGGTGGTGTCGCTATGATTAATCATGCTCTTGCTGAGTTATGGACTGGTAATGAGGTCTGTGAACTTTTAATGCATGATTGGTACTTAGGCTTGCTCGCTTCAGCATTTGGAAATCTAGTTTATGTTGATCAACCGACAGAACTTTACCGTCAGCATGCAGATAATGTTTTGGGTGCTAGAACTCTTCGTAAACGTATGCAAAATTGGATTCGACCTCAGACCTTATTCAATAAATACTGGAAGTTGATTAGGGCTAGTCAGAATCAGGCAGAAAATCTTCTTTCTTTGCCACTGGATGCTAAAAAGAAAGAGCTGGTTGAGAACTTTGTGACTATAATGGATCAAGGGTTAAGCGAGCGTTATCGTCGTTTGAAAACATATGGTTATCGTAAAAATAGAGCCTTTCACACCTTTGTATTTACGAGTTTGATTTTGACAAAATTCATGTATAAGGAGGACTAAATGGAATTCTTTAGTCAGAAAAATCGAGTTTTACTTAAGGAACTGATTAAAACAGATTTTAAATTACGTTATCAGGGTTCTTTTATTGGTTATCTTTGGTCTATTTTGAAACCGTTGATGATGTTTACAATTATGTATCTTGTCTTCGTTCGTTTTTTGAGATTTGATGACGGGACACCACACTATGCTGTAGGCTTGCTTCTAGCCATGATTTTTTGGAGTTTCTTTACTGAGGCTACCAATATGGGAATGCTCTCTATTGTTTCACGAGGTGATCTCTTACGTAAACTAAACTTTCCGAAGCAAACAATTGTTATCTCATCTGTACTAGGAGCTGCAATTAACTTCTTGATTAACCTAGTGGTTGTTTTTGCATTTGCCTTAATTAATCAGGTTCCGATTGGTATTAATACCTTGGTCATTATTCCTCTTTTCATGGAGGTTCTCTTAATGGCCATGGGAGTTGCTTTTATCTTGTCGGCACTCTTTGTTAAATACCGTGATATTGGTCCTGTCTGGGAAGTTGTACTTCAAGCAGGTATGTATGCGAGTCCGATTATCTATTCCATCACTTACCTTCTTCAAAGAAACCAGACGTTTGTTGCAAAGGTTATGATGCTGAATCCAATCGCTCAGATTTTACAGGATATGCGTCATTTTATCATTGACCCAGTTAACCCAAGAGGATGGGATATTATTAACAATAAGTTGATTGCTTTTATTCCTTATGCGATTCCTGTAGTGATTTTTATCATTGGTTTCCTTGTCTTTAATCGAAATGCTAAACGATTTGCGGAGATTCTATAATGTCAAATAATATTGCTGTAAAAGTAGATCATGTAAGTAAGTATTTTAAATTGCCAACTGAGGCGAGCCAGAGTCTAAGAACAACTCTTGTTAATCGCTTTAAAGGGATTAAAGGGTATACTGAGCAACATGTCTTGAAAGATATTTCTTTTGAAGTCGAAAAAGGTGATTTTTATGGAATTGTTGGACGTAATGGTTCAGGGAAATCAACGCTTCTAAAAATTATTTCTGAGATTTATGTTCCAGAAAAAGGTAAGGTTACCATTGATGGTAAGTTGGTATCTTTCATTGAGCTGGGGGTTGGATTTAACCCAGAATTGACTGGCCGTGAGAATGTCTACATGAATGGGGCTATGCTTGGTTTCTCAACAGAAGAAGTAGACGCCATGTATGATGACATTGTAGATTTCGCTGAACTTCATGACTTCATGAATCAAAAGTTGAAGAACTACTCAAGTGGTATGCAGGTTCGTCTTGCCTTTTCTGTAGCTATCAAGGCCCAAGGTGATATCCTCATCCTTGATGAAGTGTTGGCCGTGGGTGATGAGGCCTTTCAACGTAAATGTAATGATTATTTCATGGAACGTAAGCAATCTGGAAAGACAACTATCTTGGTGACCCATGACATGTCAGCGGTTAAAAAGTACTGTAATAAGGCAGTTCTGATTGAACATGGTCTAGTCAAAGTTGTTGGTGATCCTGATGAAGTTGCCAATCAATATAGCTTTGATAATGCTGCTGGTCAAAAAGTTTCAAATGATGATGTGGTGGTTGAAAATCCCAAAATCACTAATTTACAAGTTAAACTTTTGACTGAAAATATTATTAGTCCTGATCAAGATATTTCATTCGAGATTTCTTATGATGTGAATGAAGATATTGAGACCTATATTGCCTTTTCAATTACAGATATTGACCGTGGTATCTGGATTTATAATGACAATTCCTTGGACAATAAGACCAGTGGTTCAGGAAGAAAAACACTCACATATAAATGCAGTTTGGCTCATCTGAATGATATTAAGCTCAAGCTTCAAGTCTCTATAAGAGATAATGATGATCAGATGATTGCTTTTGCTGATTCAGCTAATTCACCAGTCATTCTCTTAAATCGAACAGATATTGAAGATGATGATAAGTCAGCAAAAGATTCTGCAACTGGTATGGTTCAGAGAAATGGAAAATGGGAGATTAAGGAATAAATGAAACGTCTCTTATTGTATGTTCATTATAATAAGTACGACGAATTAAGTGGTCATGTGCTCTATCAATTAGAGCAGCTTAGACCACTTTTTTCTAAACTTATTGTGATTTCAAATAGTCAACTAACAGGGTCCACATTACAAACTCTCAAAGATCTGGGTGTAGAGAAGGTATTACAAAGAGAAAATCTAGGCTTTGATTTTGCAGCTTGGAGAGATGGTATGGCTCATGTCGGTTTTGACCATTTAACGGATTTCGATTCAGTTACACTCATGAATGATACTTGCTTTGGTCCTCTATGGGATATGACTGACTTAGTTGAAGGCTTTGAAAAACGTTCGAATGTTGACTTTTGGGGAATGACGAATTTTAGAAAAACCAAATATTTCGATGAGCATCTACAAAGTTATTTTATATCTTTCAAAAAGCATGTTGTTGCTTCAGATGCCTTTCAAAAATTTTGGACTTCTATAAAGACTTTTACCGACGTTCAAGATGTTATTGACAATTACGAAACTAAAGTTACTAGTGTTCTGGTTGAAGCAGGTTTTCATTATGATGCTGTCTTTAATACCATTGATGAAGAGGCAGAAGATTTAATTCACCCTGATTTTTCTTATTACAGACCAATAAGTACCCTTGAGCATAAGGTACCCTTTATTAAGTTGAAAGCTTTTACAGGTGATGAGAAAAAAGGAAAACTACTTTTAGATTATCTTACTAACCGATCAACTTATCCGGTGGCACTAATCAAGTCGCATCTGAACCGTTATCATTCCCCTGATAGTTTGGTATTTTTAGATGATAAGATGGTTGATTCTAACTTTAACACAATTACAAGGCTCAATTGTCGTTTAGCTATTCATGTACACATTAGTGATGTAGAGAGACTAAAAGTATTTACGGACACAAGTTTGTCTGCTTTCTACTATTTTACCCTTTCAAGCCATATCGATAGAAATGAAGTTGAGGTTATCTTATTAAATCGTTTTGAGAAAGATAGATTCCATCTTGTTTCTCAAACTTTTGAAAATCATTATCATGCTTTAGTATCTTTGGTATCTCAGCTTAGAGAGTATGACTTTGTTGGACATTTTCACACATCAGACTTTGGAAATGAAGGTCGCCTTGTTGATGAAGCTACAAGACATGCTCTAGTGGATATGCTATTAGATGAAGAGAGAGTAGTATCAATTTTTACACATTTTCCAGAGGTTGGTCTGGTGTTTGCTGATTTGTCTAAGGAACTTTATTGGACAGACTCAATCAGCACTTTAAACCATAATCAGGAACTTGACTTAAATAACCAATGTCTAAAAGCTACTAATAATTCACTCTATGTTTTCCAAGGCTCCATGTGGATGTCAAAAGATTTTTTTGGGAAAATTATACTAAAGGATAAACCCATTTTTTATCATTTTGATGAGAATGTTCTGGATTATCTCTTTTATCGAAAAGTTTGGGATGAAGGAATCGATTATCGTATAATAACTTCTGAAGCAATATCTTATGCCGAACGACATAAGGTTTATCTTATTGAGACGGAAAAGATTCCGAAACCACTGACACTCAAGGATAAGTTTTCAGCCTATCAAAAGGCCTTTTTAAGAAAAATAGGTTTAAAAAAATCCTCATCTATTTAATTTCCCCCTCCCACTTACGAATAAGTAAGTAGGAGGTTTTTTCTTATGTATAGTATTGTAGCTGAGGAGTCGGGACTTTTGCCTCGTGAGCGTCTCTTGCAGAAGGGGGCGGAGGTTTTGTCAGATCAGGAGCTGTTGGCCATAGTGCTGCGAACGGGAACTAGGTCGGAGTCGGTCTTATCTATGGCTAATCGTATTTTGAAAGGGATGACGAGTTTGGCGGATTTGTCTCGCTTGTCCCTGAATGAGCTTCAGGAGATTCCTGGTATTGGGCGTGTGAAGTCTATTGAGCTGAAGGCTATGGTGGAGTTGGCTAAGCGGATTGAGAAGGCTGAGTTGGCTCGTTCCGAGCAGATTATGTCCAGTCAGCAGGTGGCCCGTCGTATGATGTTGGATATTGGGGACAAGCCTCAGGAGCATCTGGTGGCTATCTATTTGGATACGCAGAATCGTATTATTCAGCAAAAGACGGTCTTTATTGGTGGTGTTCGACGTTCGATTGCCGAGCCACGTGAGATTTTGCATTATGCTTGTCATCTGATGGCAACGTCCTTGATTGTGGTTCACAATCATCCGTCAGGTGAGGCCTATCCGAGTCGCAATGATATTGATTTTACGCAAAAGATTAAGCGGTCTTGTGATGATTTGGGGATTTGTTTGCTTGATCATCTGATTGTTGGCAAATCGACCTATTATTCCTTTCGAGAGGAGAGGGAGGATTTTGAGCTTTAGATGGAGCCTATGTGATAAAGACAAGAGAAAAGCAACTGAGTGCAGTCTCAGTTGCTTTTAAAGTTCGTTAACGACGTATTCAAAGAGTTTGAG
>OKWQ01000575.1_pt1 | contig 10076 bp, 10 predicted proteins | sample 1607071 | NCBI WGS metagenome assembly OKWQ01 (sample SAMN07501039, study PRJEB24779) | human gut metagenome
CAAAAAACTACACAAAGGAGGTTCATCATGAGACGTAGAAAGCGTATTCAAATGAAGGTCATGATGGTACTTGGTATTGTTGCCCTCATTGGGCCAAACCATCTACAATCTCTCATCCACTAAACGATCATGACCTTAGCAGAAAACCGTATAACTGCCACTAGCCGCTACGTTAGTAGCGGCTATTTTTCCGTTTAAATTAAGGGTAATTAACAAAATAACTAAAGACTTTAAATTTACTAACTAAAAAAGGAGGTTTATTATGAAATTCAATCGAATCTTACTAATCGTCGTATCATTAGCACTTATGTTATTCGCATTAGCAGGCTGTGGAAAAGATGCAGCCCAAGACAATCAGAAAAAATTAAATGTTGTAGCTACTACTACAATGTTAACGGATTTAGTAAAAGAAATTGGCGGTGACCATGTGTCTGTACAAGGGCTCATGGGGCCTGGCGTAGACCCTCACCTCTATCAAGCGAGCGCCGGCGATGTAACAACTATGTCTAAAGCAGATGTTGTGGTGTACAACGGCATTCACTTAGAAGGTAAAATGGGTTCCATTTTTGACAATTTAACAAAACAAAATAAAGCTACTATCCGCGTATCCGACGCTATTGATTCAGCCACTCTACTCGACTTTGATGAAGAAGATGGCGTGAAAACTAAAGATCCTCATATTTGGTTCGATGTAGCTAACTGGAAACTAGCAGCAAAAGCAGTCTATGAAGGTCTTGCTAAAGCAGATCCAGCTCACAAAGAGGATTTCAAAAAACGCTATGATGCATACCTCACTAAATTAGATGAAACAGATGCATACATCAAAGCACAAGCAGAATCGATTCCTAAAGAATCTCGCGTACTCGTAACAGCACACGATGCGTTCCAATACTTTGCTCGCGCTTATGGCTTTGAAGTAAAAGGTTTGCAAGGTGTAAGTACTGCTACAGAAGCTGGCACACAAGATGTGAATGAACTTGTTCAATTTATCGTAGATCACAAAATTAAAGCGATTTTCGTAGAATCTTCTGTACCACATAAAACAATCGAAGCCGTTCAAGAAGCAGCTAAGGCTAAAGGCTGGAACGTTGCTATCGGTGGCGAATTATACTCCGACTCCCTCGGTTCTGAAGGCACTGAAGGCGGCACATATATCGGTATGGTAAAATCCAATATCGATACCATCGTTAAAGCACTTAAATAAACAATGATTTGATTAACTTAATTAAATACGACAAAGTAAATTTACAGGTCTGGTTACAGTTCGGACTTAGGACTTAGATAGTTTTAAATTTACTTTGTTATTGTAAGTACAAGTGCTACTAGCAATATAGCTAGTAGCACTATTGATAAAAGGAGGTCTCTATGGAATGGGCCGTTGAAGTTGAAGATATGACCGTAGCCTATACGACAAAACCCGTACTATGGGACGTAGATATGAAGGTACCCATCGGTTCCTTAGCGGCTATCGTCGGCCCTAATGGAGCTGGTAAATCTACATTATTAAAGGCCATGTTAGGCCTATTAACGGTTATCTCAGGTAGTGTTAAGTTTTATATCGACCACCACCTTGCGATGGACAAAAAGGATTACAAGAAAATCGCCTATGTCCCTCAAAGTGGTAGCGTAGACTGGGACTTTCCTACTACCGTATTAGACGTTGTACTTATGGGCCGCTATGGTCATCTAGGTTGGTTCAAACGACCAAGTAAAAAGGATAAGGAGCTGGCCCTTTCCATGATTGAAAAAATGGGCATGAGCGACTATGTAAACAGGCAAATTCGTCAACTTTCAGGGGGACAACAACAGCGTGTATTCCTCGCGAGAGCCCTCGTACAAGAGGCAGATATTTACCTCATGGACGAGCCTTTCAAGGGTGTCGACAAAACGACGGAGCACGCCATTATCTCTCTTTTACAAGAAATGAAAGCGCGCGGTAAAACGGTGATCGTCGTACACCACGATTTAAATACAGTGCCTCAATATTTCGACTGGGTAACGATGGTCAATAAGCAAACTGTTGCCTATGGCCCCGTAGTAGATACCTTTACTGATGAGGCCATCGAGCGCACCTACGGCAAGGGGAGGATTGTATGACCATACTCCAATCCTATACGACGCAAATGGTATTGCTCGGCACGGCTCTCTTGGGCCTTGCCAGTGGTATTGCAGGCACCTTCGCAGTACTGCGCAAGGAAAGCCTCATCGGTGACGGCCTCTCCCACGCGGCACTGCCTGGTGTCGTCATCGCGTTCTTGCTGACTGGTATAAAAGACATTGAGGTACTCATTATAGGTGCCGCCCTGTCCTCTATCACTGCGGCATGGCTCATAACCATCACCGTAGAAAACAGTAAAATCAAATTTGATGGTGCTCTGGCTACTATACTATCTGCTTTCTTTGGTCTTGGTATGGTTCTACTCACCTACCTTCAAAGTCTAAACAATGCAGGTCAGGCGGGGCTTTCAAAATTTATATTTGGACAGGCCGCCACTATATTAGCTCGCGATGTGTACATTACATCGGCAGCAGCGCTCATCATTATCGTTTTAACAGCTTTATTTTGGAAGGAGTTAAAGCTCATCTCCTTTGACGTAGAATACGCTAAAACATTGCAAATTCCCGTCACCTTTACACTCATTTTATATCGTTCACTATTGATCATGACCATCATCATCGGCATTCAATCAGTAGGTGCTATCTTGATTAGCTCCCTACTCATTGCACCAGCCGTAGGAGCCCGTCAGTGGACGAACAAGCTAGGTACCATGTGTATACTAGCAGGATGTTTCGGCATGGTATCTGCTATCGGTGGTACCATATGGAGTACAACAGTACAAAAACTGCCTACAGGACCTGCGATTATCGTCATTCTGTCGGTTATCGTACTGTTGAGCCTCATATTTGCACCTAATAGAGGCATCTTGTGGCAATATCGTAGAAACAAACAATCAAAACAAGCTTTACTATCAGAAACTGCAAGGATAAGTCCCGCCGATTTACAACAAAAGATATATAGAGCAGAGGGTGGACAGCCTCACATAGGAGGTGCCCCATGACAGTACATACAGAGATTTTACTCATCGCCATCGCAGTATCCATCGCATGCGCTATCCCGGGTGTATTCCTCGTGCTACGCCGCATGTCTATGATGGCTGACGCCATTACGCACACCGTATTCCTTGGCATCGTGCTCGCTTTCTTTGTAACGGAAGACTTAAACTCGCCCTTGCTTTTAGTAGGGGCAACCGTAGTCGGTGTAGGAACGGTTTGGCTTACAGAGATGATTCATAACACGGGCCTCGTCAACGAAGATGCATCCATCGGTATCATCTTCCCCCTTCTATTCTCCATTGCCATCATCCTCGTCAGTCTCTATAGCGGCAACGCACACCTTGATGTAGATACGGCACTTCTAGGGGAAATCGCGTTCGCTCCATTCGACAGATGGATTGTAAACGGCACCGACTTAGGTCCTGTATCTCTATGGATTTCCCTAGGGGTAGCGGTCATCAACCTCGTATTAGTTATGCTCTTCTACAAGGAATTGCAGCTATCTACCTTCGATCCACTATTAGCAGGGCTCTTCGGCTTCATGCCCGCCCTCATCCACTACGTGCTGATGACCATGGTATCCCTTACCGTGGTGGCTTCATTCCAAGCGGTTGGTGCTATCCTCGTTATCGGCCTCATGATTGGACCTGCGGTTATCGCTTATTTATGGACAGACTCTGTGAAAGCCATGCTCACTAGCAGTATCATCATCGGCATTATCTGTGCTGTCATCGGTACGGAAGTTGCTTTCACACTAGACGTATCCATTGCAGGCGCTATCGCAACAACGATTGGTCTCGCCTTATTAATTGCCGTTATTTGCACACCAAAGACAGGCTATATTGCAACCTATCTTCGCCAACGCCACTTGCGTCGTCACTATCGAGAAACGATGATGCTTTGCCACATCTATACCCATATGAATACACCTGTGGCGGCCATTGAAAACGGCATCGGCACCATTCACGAACACTTGAACTGGAAGCCAGACTATACACACCAAGCCGCATCACACCTTAAGAAACAAGGCTTGTTGTACGTAACAAATGGGTACTATATGCTGACCGATAAAGGCGTGGCACAAGTTAAAGAAATTATTTAAATAACCATATAGATTTTGGTATACACAATAATAGACAAATCCGTATGTCTAATTACATTAATGGTAGAAACTTAATATGTTTCTCAATCATTTAGTTAATGTTAATCACACTCCTTCAAAAATACATATTTTCCCAACAAAAGAAGCTGAAATCAATGCACTGCAAAGATTTCAGCTTCTTTTTTATGGGAACTATTATATTCAGTTTTATTGTAAAACTATAAATAGTTAATCCCTACTCATTTCTAAGCACCTAAAATACGATTCGCATCTGATACCATTTGGCACCGCCATGATCAGACTCAGACTCACCTTCATTGACAAAACCAAACTTGGCGTAATAGAGAATCTTTTCTTCTTTACAGGTTAGAATTACGCCTTTACGTTTTTCCTCTCTAGCCAATTCTATGAAAGCCTCTATCAACTGACCTCCAACACCACGATTACGGTATTCAGGCAATGTATTTAGGCCAAAAATCATTTGCCATGCGCCATTGGGATTATGCAGCGAAGCATCGGCGAACATCTCATCCGTTAAGATTTCATCATCCGTTACAAATCCATCGATAAAACCAATAGGTGTATCGCCATCAAAGGCAATTAAAAACTGACCTGCATAATGATCTAATCGCTCCTTAAAAGCCTCACGAGGCGCCGCCTCAGCAGGAGGGAAACAAGTTGCTTCTATATGCGTAACTAAATCTAAATCAGCGGTTGTCGCTTTTCGTATTAAAATATCCATATTCTTCTCCATCGTATCTACATATCTGTTTTAGTATATACCGTTTTACATAACAAAGGCTACACGTAACGCTATGTACGTGTAGCCTTTTATTAACAATTTGACCACTTACTTACTATACAGATTATCCGACCCATCAGCTTTTCGTATATTTAGGTACATTACGATACTGCATTGGCAAGGAATTCCCTTTTACCTTAAATCCATGTTTCTCGTAAAATGGTGCATTCTTGCTATCACCAATCATAACATTAATGTACAAGTAAGACTTATAAGCCTCTTTCACCATTTCTAGCAAACGACCAGCAATACCTCGGCCATGATAATCAGGATGAACCAGCACATAATTGATGAAGCACACCAACTCGCTATCATCCATGACACGAATAAGACCAACTAAACGATTGCCATCCCACGCAGAAATCACACGAGATGAATTCATGAGAGCCTTATGTAATCGGTCAGGATACTTGCCTACCACCCAACGGACAGACCGAAATAAATCTGCAGCTTGTTGAGGAGTAAAGTTTTTTTCTTCGGTATAGGTAATCGCCATAAAAGCTCCTTCAAATGAATCCCAAGATAGCACTATCAATCAAGTTCCTTGCTCATATAGATAACATCATCCATAGGGTTATGATAATACGGCTCACATTCAACAAAGCCATGCTTCTTATACAAATGGATTGCTGCTTGCAACGGTTCAATTGTATCTAGCACCATTTCTTTATATCCAGATGCCTTAGCATGGTCCATAATACTTTCAATCAGACGATCACCGAGAGCATGACCACGACCCTCGGGACGTACATAGAGGCGTTTCATTTCACAACGGGTATCACTATGCTGATAATATGCCACCATACCGAGCACCTCATCATTATCATCGATAGCAACCAATAATTCACCATTTGGCGCCGTATATTTCTCTGCTATATCTGCTAATTCCTTATCTAAATTTTGAAAGGACAAATCGCGACCAAGCCACTTCGTATACTCTTGAATTAACTCTTTTACCTGATCTAAATACGGTTTACCATCAACTATTCTAATCATATACACTCCAAAGGATACAATCCTCTACAATCATTTTTTCCCATATGGTTTATGTTGAAAAATTTCTTGTACAATCCCTTCTCCAACAATAGTACTACCTTCCAGGATAAAGAACTCCGTACCAACTTGTAAGCTAGAATAATCTATATCCTCATTCACTGGCAACGCATTAGATCGTATTGGCTGATCAAAGATAAGATCCTCACCATCAATAAAGTTAATTCCAAGCTGTTCCTCAGTACCTTTTACAACGATATGAGGACTATACTTTCCATTATTTAAATTTGGTGGATTCGTCAGCTTCTTACTAAAGAAAGTAACAGTGCAATTAATCGTAAAATCTAAACTGCTCATATTAGTCCTCATCGATTACATATACGATATCGCCTGTAAAGTATATGTTCATAATACAATGTACTAATCACTCTTTTATTAAAAACGGCCCCAATAATATATAATTTCATCTGTATAGTTTTTATTTTCTAATGCTTAACAAATAATAGATAATGACAATACCAAAATCTACTTATGTTATTATCATATATATTAAATACCTACGGTCCTTTTAAATAGACTTTATTAATTGCGGCATCTTTAACCTGATTCGAAAACTGCTCCATAAGATTAGTAATGGCATCAAATGTACTATCAAACTCAGAAATACTAATACTAGTTTTTTCACCATGAACAATATTATGACGATTACTTAAAAGGTCTGCATCAATATAATTGATTCTTGTTTCATAAATAGAAAAATCTAGGCCTATAGTATTAAAAATATTTCTTAAAACTGTAGATGAAGGATTTGATTCAGTCTGAATTATCGGTTCATCCTGAGTATATTTAACCTTGAAATTGAGCGAATTATATTTTGTTAAAAACTCATCCATCGAAGATTTATATACAGAAAGCTTTGTAGAACTTAAACAAGGATTCAAAACTCCCCTTAAATGAATTGCGGCAAACCCAGTATCCAACTTAGAAAGTTTAATATTTTGTGAAGAAACATGTACAACATAATAATTAGCAATACATTTAATAAAACCCTCAAAATGTGCAGAAAGCATTGCAATCCCTACCCTACATAGAAGAGGATTTTTTGTCGAATGAACCATAGACTTAATATCTATAAGCTCTTTTATTCTCCAAGCCTTATCTTTATCAATCAAATCTACAAGTTTTTCAACTTTCTTAATTTTCATTTTGGAACCAATTTCTACTAAACATAATAAGTTGGGCCATACGATCTACGGGGCGTGTTCCTCTAACGACCGCCGTATTAAAGGCGTCCTCATTATATAAATCCTTAATTTTACTCTTTAACTCTGATTTGTGTAATTCCCAATATTCTAAATACAAAAAAACACCTGGAATAATAGCTTCAAACGCAGCAATTAAGACAGCACCTTTAAATTTATTTTCATCTTTATAATACTTTTTAAACACATCCTCTCCTAATACCTCAGATAGTAAAGTAAAGATTCTATTAAATTTATCCTTAATATTTTGAATCTCTGTATTATCAATATTAACAGCATATTTTTCAAGCTCTTCAGTTAATAGTAAATCCATACTTCTAGATTTATCAATATTAGTCAAAAAATCATTTGGGAATAAAACATAAAGTAAAAATCTTACTATCAGTTCCAAATCATATTGTTCTTCGAGTTGTTTGTCTGTAATAGGTCTGCAAACCTTAAAAGATTCATTATCATGTAGCTCATTTATTAATTCATACACAGATTTATTAATCATAAGCATTAAGCAATTCCTAATTTCTTGTGCAGATAAATGAGTCCCCCCCGTATTAAGGCGTTGGAACATTTCATATTTTGATAAATCTTGTTCCGATGTTTCTTTTATAATAGTGAAATTTAACTTCTCACGTTTAAAATTAATTTTTTGTTCAGATGAAAATAAATTTTCATCATTCCAAACTACATTTTTTAATGATGGTAAAAATTTAGTTTCCATTAAAACTAATGGTTCCGCTTCAAGGTCTCTATCATCTTTTAAAACCTGCATAAATTGTAAAATCGTTGAAAGCCTTTGTTGACCATCAATCACGTCCCAAACACCATTCAACTTTTGGGAAACAAAAATTGGTGGTATAGGAATTCCCAACAAAATAGATTCTATAAGTTTTGTTTTTTGCTCCTCATCCCAACGAAAAAAACGTTGAAACTCTGGGTGTACATTAAGTTCACCATCTTTATATAAATTAACTATTTCTCCAATTGACATAGGATATGAGTCAACAATCATTTCACGTCTTTTTTCAATAATCTCTTCTTTTAATCCCATAATTTAATCTCCTATTCAACAATCTCTAGGTCCTAAAAATTTATCTCCATTCAGATGTATCATATGATCTGGCATATCGGCTATCCAAACCTCTGTTTCCCATGCGAGCATTTCAGAAAATTTTTTAAAGGTTTTAAAATCAAGAAAAGCCGTGATAAAAATCTTACCTGCTACTACATCTTTTGTCATATCCTTAATTTCTACAATTCGTTTTGGATCAATTGGTCCAACTGATGTAACAGCCTCAATAAAATATAACCAATTTTTTTCTTTAGCATAAAGTATTACATCTGGCATTTTATCATGAAGTGTAATTGAAAAGCCTAACTCTCTTAATCGTTCTACATTTTTTACTAAATCTTTCTTTATTGTATCTCCAACATAGATACACTCTGCATTAGAAGCAAAACGAGGTGCGAATTCTTCTAATATAGCTTTCTGTAATTCATTATGCTTTCCAGGAGAAAAGTTATAAAGCTCTTCATTAATAACAATCGGAATTTTTAACATCGCACGATTAGAAGAATACAGGTTTATTAAATCATCATGTTCCTCAAGAAAACGTATTTTTTCTAATTCCCATTCACGACTACCATAACACTTAATAAGATTCAACATTTCATCTGTTAATCTATACCGATAATTAGGACTATTAGTTGCCATCCCATTATCCTCAATAAACGCCGCATTTCTAAAATGATGTATTGCTTGCTTGCGAAAAGTCTCTCTACTATTTTCTGCATAAGAAATAGCATAATGATCCCTCACAAAATTTATAACATCATGAATACGAACCCAATTATTATCCGCATTTCTCCAGTTATCAGAAGGCTTTATATTCGCCATCGATAGAAGAGTCAAGCAACATAAATCAGCTTGTTGTCTCTCTGGCACCTTAAGTTCAATTAATATTTCTCGGGCCTGTTCAATTTTATCCATATAAAAGCTCCATCAATACATTATCACAACACTGTTCTGACATATCTTGTAATTTTATAATCTTTTCACCTAATTGTTTTATTACAGCTTTACTTGGAATAGGTATAGAATTAATCTCTGTTGAATTCACCTGAGTAGAACCATTGAGAATTCTATAATATCTATCATATAACGTAGAATTAAAAATTACGTATAACCCATAAATTAGTTCTTCTGACAAGTCAGTATTACCACCAATAAAGTTAATTTTATTTTGGGTGCTAATCTTTTCATAACACGGAAATGCCTTAGACAGATACACTCCACACTGCAAACGTCTACGCTCTTCTTTTGTAGTAAATCGTTTCACAAATAGGTAATTTGAATTGTTTTGTAGTAAACTTGTTTTATCTGTAACAATATATTCTTTAGCTTTTCCTATCGGAAATAATATTTTCCCAGATTGTATATGCTGAGGATAAAAAAGAGGAACTGCACCATGCTCTTTATTATCACGTAACTCTTCTTTATGTCGAAAATCTACAGTTAACCCCGTCCTCATTTTTAGACCTATGCTGGGCAATGTATGGCTTAACTTATCAACTTTTTCGAGAACTGCTACATCATCTTCATGTGTCACCAAATATACATATGCTTCTTCTCCTGAAATTACAGTATTATACGGTGCTTTAAATATAGTTCTTTTAGAAAAATCTTTATTATTCCGAGTAGTAGTGATAGTTATATGCTTAGGTCTATCATTTGATTTTTTTAATTTAATTATAATTGTTTCTTGTAATACATTATCTCTATCAAAGACTTTATTACGACTAACAAATAGATGTATATTCTTTAGCGCTGTTATACTAAGAATTTTCTTTCTAAACCGTTTAAAATATG
>OKWQ01000576.1_pt1 | contig 10074 bp, 6 predicted proteins | sample 1607071 | NCBI WGS metagenome assembly OKWQ01 (sample SAMN07501039, study PRJEB24779) | human gut metagenome
AAATGTTGAACATGGTACAATTAATACTTTAATTGCAAAATTAGGAGGAGAGAAAATTAATTTCTATGGAACAAGCTGGGTATGGCCATTTATATTAATATTCTTCTCTGCTTGGAAAAATGTTGGATATGGTACAGTATTATATTTGGCAGCAATAATGGGAATAGATACAGAAATATATGAAGCAGCACAAATAGATGGTGCAAATATATTCCAAAGAATTTTTAAAGTAACAATTCCAAGTTTAATACCTACTTTAATAATACTTACATTATTAGCAATAGGAAATATTTTTAGAGGAGATTTCCAAATGTTCTATCAACTTGTAGGGAATAATGGACCATTATTTAATGTAACAGATGTTATAGATACATTCACTGTTAGATCACTTCTTCAATCAGGAGAAGTTGGAATGTCTGCAGCTGCTGGATTATATCAATCAGTATTCTGCTTAATAACAATAGTATTTACTAATTTCTTAGTTAAAAAATATGATCCAGATTACTCATTATTCTAGGAGGTAAAATATGAAGAAGTCAAAAGATATAAAAGCATTTAATATTTTAAGTTATACATTAATTGCATTAGTAGCATTAATATGCTTAATACCATTTCTAATGGTTATAATAGGATCCTTCACTTCTGAAAAAGAAATCATAGCAAATGGTTTCTCTTTCTTCCCAAAAGAGCTATCATTAGAAGCTTATAAAACTGCTTTAAAAGAACCAATGGCAATACTTAGAGCTTATGGAGTTACTGCAAGTTTAACTGTAATTGGTACAGCAATGGGGTTATTTATAGTTGCAATGACAGCATATGTGTTGCAGAGAAAAGATTTTAAGTGGAGAAATAAAGTATCATTTTTCTTTTACTTTACAACGTAAGTGGGGTAACTATTGGAGCAGTTAAAGGATAAACAGGAAAAATACAACAAAGATAAATACAAAAAAGGTTTATTATATATTTGAATTATGAGGGGGATTTCAAAATGTTGAAAAGATCAATAAAAAAATTAGCAGCTATAGCTTTAAGCACGCTTATGTTAAGTACATTCATGGTGGGATGTGGATCAAAGAGTAATGATGATAAAAATGTAGCATCAAGCTCTTCAGAGTTAAAAGAAGTAAAATTAAAAATGTATTTAATTGGAGATAAACCAAAGGATTTTGATGCAGTTTATGAAAAAGTTAATGAAAGGATGAAGGAAAAAATAAATGCTACATTAGAAGTTAACTTTATTCCATGGTCAGATATGACTACAAAGTATCAACTTTTATTCCAATCAGGTGAAGATTTTGATTTAATATTCACAGCTTCAGGTTGGGGATATTATAGCCAAGTTGCAACTAAAAATGGATTCTTAGAATTAACAGATGAATTATTACAAGAATATGCTCCAGAAATATATGCAAATGAGCCTGCTGATGCTTGGGATCAAGCAAAAGTAGATGGAAAAATTTATATGGTGCCAAATGATAGAAATGAGTATGGAACGAATATATTTGCTTATAGAGGAGATTTAGCTAGTAAATATGGCTTTGAACAAATTACTAGTTATGATGAACTTGAAGCATTTATGGCTGCAGTTGCAGAAGGTGAAAAAGATAGTGGTATAAAAGTTATTGCTAATGGTGGAGGCCAAAACTTACAATGGCCATACATGATTGAAAGATATGGATTTTCAACTATTAGTGGAGCTCCAACACCATCAATTGGATATGATGTAAATGATACATCTGGTGAAGTATTTGCTTTTGTTGACACTCCTGAATATATGGAATATGTAACTAAGATGAAGGAATTTGCTGATAAGGGATATTGGGCAGCAGACTCAATTTCAAGTCAAGCCACTAGAGATGAAGATTTTGTAGCAGGAAAAACTGCAATAATGACTTGGAATCTTAGTACTGTAGCAAATAGAATTGTTGAAATGAATGAAGCTAACCCAGAATGGAACGCTACATTGCTTGATTTAAGTGAAGGAATTAATAGAGTTGTTCAACCTTATACAAACAATGGTATTGCAATAAATGCTAATTCTAAAAATCCAGAAAGAGCCCTAATGGCAATTGAATTATTAAGGTATGATGAAGAAATTAACAACTTAACTTGGTATGGTATTGAAGGAACTCACTGGGAAAATTCTGGAGAAGGTGAATATACATCTTTAGCTGCTAGTGAAGCATTCCCAGCAGGTGAAGTTTGTCCTTGGGGATGGTATAGCACTAAATTTGCTCGTATTTCTTCTACAGAACCAGAAATAGTTCAAGAAACTATTAACAAGTGGAGTGAAGAGTATACAGTTTCAAATCCTTTAGCAGCATTTTCATTTGATGATTCTAATGTAAAAAATGAAATGGCAGCTGTTGGAAATGTTATAACTCAATATGGAGTACCACTAGATTTAGGTATGGTTGACGATGTAGAAGCAGGGGTTAAAGAGTTCAGAGAAAAATTAACACAAGCAGGTTTTGATAAGATTTTAGAAGAGTGCCAAAAACAAGCAAAGGAATTTGTTGAATCATATAAGTAAGATTCTAAATCTTTGATTTAGTTAATCGAACTTACATCTACGAATGAAAATGAGTAGTGTGTTTCATTTAACACTCTAAATCTTTGATTTAGTTAATAAAAAATATAACAAGTTCTCCCTATCACTATAAATAGTGTATTAAGCAGGTGATTTGAATTTAATAAATTAGAGTCACCTGCTATTTTCACTAATATAACATATAGGAAAAGTATTTTAAATTAAATAAAACATATAAATGGAAGTAAATTATTTGGTATATGGAGGAAAAGGTTATGAAGAAATTTAAACCAGTTAATGAAAAGGTTAAAGGATTTTTACATGGGGGAGATTATAATCCAGATCAATGGTTAGATTATCCTGAAGTATTGAAAGAAGATGTAAGATTATTAAAGTTAGCACATTGTAATTGTGTTTCTATAAATATTTTTGGGTGGAGTGCTATAGAACCAGAAGAAGGTGTTTATACGTTTGAATGGCTTGATAAAGTTATGGATGATATGGCTGAAGCTGGAGTTCATGTAATATTATCTACACCAAGTGGAGCAAGACCAGCTTGGATGTCAGAAAAGTATCCAGAAGTTTTACGTGTTTGGTCAGATAGAAAGAGAATACTTCATGGACAAAGACATAATCATTGTTTTACTTCGCCAATATATAGGCAAAAAACTTCAGAGATTAATAGAATCTTAGCAGAAAGATATAAAGATCATCCAGCACTTATAATGTGGCATGTATCTAATGAGTATGGTGGAGATTGTCATTGTTATCTTTGTCAAGAAGCATTTAGAGAATGGTTAAAGGTTAAATATGAAAATGATTTGGAAAAGTTAAATCATGCATGGTGGACTGGATTTTGGAGTCATAAATTTACAAGTTGGTCACAAATAGAAAGTCCTGCACATCATGGAGAGGAGTTTGTTCATGGTCATAACCTTGATTGGAAAAGGTTCGTTACACATCAAACTATAGATTTTTATAAAAACGAAATAGCTCCAATTAGAGAAGTAACTCCCAATATACCAGTTACAACTAATTTTATGGGTGATTATCCAAGGATGTCTTTATTTAATGGTTTAGATTATTGGAAGTTTGCCAAAGAAGTTGATGTTGTATCATGGGATGATTACCCAGCGTGGCATAATAATTTTGAAAAAACATATGATACTGCAGCAAATGTAAGCTTTGTTCATGATGTATATAGAACATTAAAAGGTGGACAACCGTTTTTAATAATGGAGAGTACTCCAAGTTTAGTTAATTGGCATAAAGTTAATAAAACAAAGAGACCTGGAATGCATTTATTGTCTTCACTTCAAGGAGTAGCTCATGGGGCAGACTCAGTTCAATATTTCCAATGGAGAAAGGGAAGAGGAGCATCTGAAAAATTCCACGGAGCAGTAGTAGATCATTGTGGTCATGAAAATACTAGAGTATTTAGAGAAGTTACTCAAGTTGGAGAAACATTAGAAAAGTTAAGTGATTTAATTGGAACTAGTGTAGAACCAGAAGTAGCAGTTATATATGATTGGGAAAATAGATGGGCAATAGATGATTGTCAAGGCCTTAAAAATGATAATAAAGGATATTTTGAAACAGTTGAAGATTATTATAAGGTATTTTGGAGAAAAGGTATTTCTGTAGATGTAGTAAATATGGATTGTGATTTTTCTAAGTATAAATTATTAGTGGCTCCAATGCTATATATGATTAGACCAGGGGTAGCAGAAAGAATAACTGAGTTTGTTAAAAATGGTGGTACTTTAGTTACAACTTATTTTAGTGGATTAGTAGATGAAAATGATTTATGCTTCTTAGGTGGGTTCCCAGGTCCATTAAGAGAAGTTACTGGAATTTGGGCTGAAGAAATTGATACATTATATGATTCAGACGTAAATTATTTAGAATTTAAGGATGATAATAAATTAGGTGTTAAAGGAAGTTATAAGTTAAAAGATTACTGTGATGTAATTCATGTTGAAACTTCAGAAGTATTAGCAACTTATAAAAATGACTTTTATGCTGGAATGCCTGCATTAACAGTTAATAATTATGGAAAAGGTAAGGCCTATTATGTAGCAGCAAGAACTAACAATGATTTTGATACTGAATTCTTTACGAAGATAATTAATGATTTAGAAATTAAACCTGTAATAAATACAGAATTACCGTTAGGAGTTACGGCTCAAATGAGAACTGATGGAGAAAATGATTATGTATTTGTTATGAATTTTAGTGAGGAAAGTAATACTGTTATTTTAGATGATAATAATTATGTAGATATGCTTACTAATGAAGAAGTAAATAAAGAACTAATATTAAATAAATATGAAGTAAGAGTATTAAAGAGATAATTACAAAATATGTATGTGCCTCCGGGGTAAATCCAATAAATGGATTTACCCCGGAGGTATTTTATAAATGAGTAATAATTAACAAATAATATTAATATATTTTGTCTTATCCACTTCAACATTTTTATGCTTTATAAAATAGTCAATAATAACTTCAGGCATTTCAACTAATATTTCCCTTAAACGTGGACATTCTTTATACACATCATATCCACCAACTCCCGTTGATCTATAATTATTCATAACAAGAGAAAGCTTAGAAGTATCATCTAATTCTTTACCCTTAAACTTTATAGATACAACTCTATCACCAACAGGTCTATTTAAATCAAAAGTATAATCTATATTTGCAAAATAATCATAGTTATAATGTTGTATTTTAGGCTTTAAAAATGTATCAGAAATTGATATATTTCCATTATTATTACTAAAATAGCTAGCACATCTTTCTAATACTGTTTTTAATTGAGCCCTATTAATTTCAACTATTACTAATGTATTTGGAAACATATAAGTAGATACAACATCTCTTACAGTAACATTTTTATCAAATCCTTTTATTTCGTTAGAGAAGCAAGTACAAGAGATATCAGCACTACTCTCATCAAGTTGAACTTGATTTATAAAGTTAGCTAAATTTGAACCATTTAAAGCCATATCTAAATGAGTTGTAGGTTGAAGTTCAGTATCTAAAACACCAACTGGAGTATCTAACCATTGTTGAACTTTATTTTCTAATGGTAAGAATTTATCGTACATTTCTTTATTAGGATTTAAATCTATACTTTCTAATGATGAGTTAATGTTCATTGAACCATTATCATCTATAGTAAGCTTTAATTCTAAGAATTTACTACCGTTGTGTGGAGTTTGAGCTATATGAGTTCCATGAAGGTTCATATTAGCAATAGGTAAATGCTGATGTCCAGTAAGAAGTATGTCAAAATCAAATTTTTTACATATCTTATAAGCTATATTTTCTTTTGTAGTGCTTAATTGCTTGTGTGACTCTAAATCATATTCAAATCCACCATGATATATACCTATAATTACATCACATTGCTCTTTTACAGTAGCATAATGTTTTTTTATTGAATCAAAAGTATCAATAATATCTATATTTTCTATGTTTTCAGAGCGTTCCCATCTAGTAATAAAATCAGTAGTAAAGCCAATTACTCCAACTTTTAATACATTTTTCATTGTTTTTATTTTGTATGGAAGGATTGGTAACTCATTAGTTTTATCTATAACATTAGCACAAAGACAATTAGCATTTAGGTTATCTAAGTATTTTTTTAAGTATTCTTTTCCATAATTAAAGTCGTGATTACCCAAAGTGATAAAGTCATATCCACCAGTGTTCATAATAGTTGCAATTGGATGTATATCAAATTCTGAATTACTTAAGTAATTTGTAAATGGGGAACCTTGAATAGTATCTCCACCATCAATTATTAATGTATTTCCATCCTTATTGAAGTGATTAATTATATTAAGTAAACCAATATTTTTTTCATTTCTTTCTACATAGTCTGTTGGATAAACATATCCATGAAGGTCGGATGTAAAATAAATTTTTAATTCTTTCATTATTAGTACCTCTTCGTTAGTTAAATTTATATAAATAATATTGATTATATCATATTTATTTTTAAATAAGTTAAATTTGATTATAACAATGATTAATCGTCAAAATATTTAAGGTGGTTAACAATTAAAAAGGGGGAACATTATGAAAAAAAACTTTAGATATTGTATATTGTGGTATATTTGCAACAATAACAGCAATACTTTCACAAATTGCAATACCGTTACCAGGGGGGAGTACCATTAACATTACAAACATTTGCTGTTTCTTTAGCCGGAATTCTTTTAGGTAGTAAAAAAGGATTTATATCAATATTAGCTTATGTATTAATGGGAGCAATTGGATTGCCAGTATTTTCAGGATTTTCAGGATTTTCAGCAAGAATTGGTGCAATAGTAGGGCCAACAGGTGGCTTTATTTTATCTTTTCCAATTATGAGTTTTATTATAGGATTAGTTTGTGAAAGAACCAATAACAAAATTTTAATTTTTTTAGGGATGCTATTAGCTTCAATTCCTAATTATTTAGTTGGAGCTATTCAATTCTCATTAGTAACAAGTACAAGTATATATAATGCTTTTTTAGTAAGCGTATTACCATTTATTTTTGTAGGCATAATTAAAGCAGTATTAGCAACTATAATTGGTTCCAGGTTAAGAAATCATAAGTCAATAAAAGGATTTATTAGTTATGATAAAGCTTAGACCGCATCATTTGAGTTAAAAGAAAAAACATATGAATATGACTCTTTATTAAGATATATAAAGAGTCATATTACTAAGGAAATTATGGATGACATATGTGGAAATTGTGAATGGTATAGTATGAGTAAATGTAAGAAAAGAATGTTTGTAGAAATATAAAATAGAGGTTTTTTAAGAAATATATAGAATAAGTTATTTGGAGGTGAGGTAAGTGGATATAAGGGAGAGAGTAGAAAAAAACGAGAACTTGACATTAATTCCTCAGGCTATTCATAGTAATAAAAGTAGTGGAAGAGTATTATATGAGGAACCTGATAGTATCAGGACATGTTTTATGGTAGATAGAGATAGAATAATTCATTGTAAATCTTTCAGAAGACTTAAACATAAAACTCAAGTATACATACGTACTTTTGGAGATCATTATAGAACTAGGCTTACTCATACTCTAGAAGTATCGCAAATAGCAAGAACTATTGGGATAGGTATAGGCTTAAATGAGATGTTAATAGAGGCAATTGCATTAGGGCATGATTTAGGACATGTAGCATTTGCCCATAATGGAGAAGAAGTACTTGATAAATTTTTAGATAGTGGGTTTAGGCATAATGAGCAAAGTGTAAGAATAGTTGAGAAGTTGGAGAGAAATGGAAGAGGGTTAAATTTAACAAAGGAAGTTATTGATGGAATATTAAATCATAGTGGATTAGGAAATAAAGAAAATAATTCAAAAACATTAGAAGGTAGAGTAGTTAAATATAGTGATAAAATAGCATATTTAAATCATGATATTGATGACTCAATTAGAGCAGGACTTTTAATGGAAGAAGATTTACCTAAAGAAGTAATTAGTGTTTTAGGAAATAGTCATTCTCAAAGAATTCAAGTTTTAGTTACTGATATGATAAATGAAACACAAAAGAATTTAAAAGATGGAATATATGATATAAAACAAAGTAATGAAGTTAAAGAAGCTATGATAGAGCTAAGAAGATATATGTTCTCTAATATATATTTAGGGGATGTATTAAAAGAGGAAAGAGAAAAAGCAAAATTTATTTTAACTCATGTAATAGAATATTATTATAGAAATAGTGAAGAGTTACCGGAGTTATATCAAAGAATAGCTGATGAAGAAGGACTAAAAAGAGGCGTTGCAGATTATATTGCTGGAATGACAGATGATTATTGTCTTTCAACCTTTAATAAAATATATGTGCCAAAGTTTGTAATTTATTAGTAAAAAAGTTGTATAATACAAAAAAATTGGGAACAATAAATTTTGTAGAATAAAGAGGATTTTTACAATACAAATAGAATAAATAATATTAGGGTAGAATTAAAATAGAAATCCAATAAGAGTGACATAATAAAATAAATTTAATTTAAAAAGTAAGAAGGAATTTATAACAATATGTCGAATTATATAGAATGGATAAATATTAGTATAGTAAGGAGGGATCTCCTTGCAGATTTCTGAAGAAATTTTAGAAAAGATAAAATCACAAAATGATATTGTTGATGTAATTTCAGAAAGGGTTAGGCTAAGGAAGTCAGGAAGAAACTTCACAGGACTATGCCCTTTTCATAATGAAAAGACACCATCTTTTTCAGTATCACAAGAGAAACAAATTTACAAGTGTTTTGGATGTGGAGAAGCTGGAAATGTTATTTCTTTTGTTATGAAAGAAAAAAACTTACCTTTTATTGAAGCTGTAAAATATTTGGCAAATAGAGCCAATATTCCTTTGGAAATGAATAATGGAGAAAAAAGTAAATCAGCAAAGAAAAAGGAGCTGCTATATAGAGTAAATGTTGAAGCAGCAAAATTTTTCTTTTCAAATCTTATGAATAATCAAAATGCAAAAGAGTATTTTTTAAATAGAGGCATTAAGGAAGAAACAATTAAAAAGTTTGGTTTAGGCTTTGCTAATGATAGTTGGAATAGTCTGATGTTTTATTTAAGAAAAAAAGGTATTAATGATACTTTATTAGAAGAAGCTGGACTTATTTCCGTAAATAAAGAAAAGGGGAGTAAGTATGATAGATTTAGAAATAGAGTAATATTTCCAGTATTTGATTATCAAGGAAGAGTAATTGGATTTGGTGGAAGAGTATTAGATGATTCAAAACCTAAATATTTAAATTCACCAGAAACTTTAGTATTTCAAAAGGGAACAAATTTATATGGCTTAAATTTTGCGTTAAAGCATAATATGAGTGAAAGGTATTTTGTAATTGTTGAAGGATATATGGATTTAATATCTTTACATCAATATGGTATTACTAATGTAGTAGCATCATTAGGAACTGCACTTACTATCAACCAAGCTAGGCTGCTAAAACGATATGCGGATAAAGTTATAATTTCATATGATGCAGATATGGCAGGTCAAATGGCTACATTAAGAGGACTAGAAATATTAAGAACTGCTGGGTTCGATGTTAGAGTGTTGAATATTCCACAAGGAAAGGATCCAGATGAGTATGTACGCAGTAATGGAAAAGAAGCATTTTTAAAATTAATTAATTCTGCAGAGCCTTTAATTGATTATAGAATGAAAAAGGCTGAAGAAGGAATTGATTTTAAAAACAGTCAATCTTTAATATTATATGCCAAAAGAATAATGGAAATTATTTCAGATTTGGATCCTGTGGAAAAAGATGTTTATATAAAAAAAGCATCAGAAAATACTGGTATAAAAGAGCAAACTCTATATGATATTCTTAAAAGTAAGATGAAAGATAATAGAGAAAATAATTTTAGGAATAATAAGGAAGAAGATAGGTCAAAATTATATGTAGAACCAGGATTTTTAAAAGCAGAAAGAGCAATTTTGAAAATTATGTTAGAAAATAAGGAGTATCTACAGTATATAGAGGAAAGAATATCGG
>OKWQ01000579.1_pt1 | contig 10044 bp, 9 predicted proteins | sample 1607071 | NCBI WGS metagenome assembly OKWQ01 (sample SAMN07501039, study PRJEB24779) | human gut metagenome
AGTTCAGAAGTAGCCTCAACCGTGGATTCAACTTCGTCTGCAAGTTCAGAAGCAGCGTCAACTGTAGATTCAACTTCGTCTGCAAGCTCAGAAGTAGCTTCAACTGCCGACTCAACTTCGTCTGCAAGTTCAGAAGTAGCTTCAACTGTTGACTCAACGTCATCAGCAAGTTCAGAAGTAGCCTCAACTGTAGATTCAACTTCGTCAGCAAGCTCAGAAGTAGCTTCAACTGTTGACTCAACGTCATCAGCAAGTTCAGAAGTAGCCTCAACTGTAGATTCAACTTCAGAAGCGACTTCAACTGGTAACTCAAGTTCGACTGTAACTTCTGAATCTTCTTCAACAGCAACTTCAGAGACAGGTTCAACATCAGAAACAAGTTCTGAAGCTCCTGAACTTGAAAACCCACCATATGCGCCTGAAACAAACATTGACTATGATAAGTTGCCAAAACCAACATTGCCACCAACAGATTATCGCATGCAGTCAGACCCACGATTTGTAGATGACAACGGTACGTATTACTACCGTGTCGCTATGACTGATGAGGAAAATGCGCGTGGTATCGATGGTTACTACAAATGGGTTGATGGTAAGTGGAAACTCTACAATGGTACTGCCAATGATGACTCTGAGCTTGATCCAGATTTTCATAAACCAGCAGGAAACGACGAATACATGTACGATGACAACGCATCAAGTGTTAAGTTGTATTCTGAAAATGTAGTTGGTACTGGTAAAGCGGGAGAAGCTCTTCCATTCCAAAATGTTGATGAATTCAAAGACTATGTCATTAATAATCTTGCTCCAAAATTCATAGACAATGCTGGCTGGGATTGTAATGTAACTTGGGAAATTGAAGATGTTGATAACTTCAATGCTTCTAAAGGCAGTGCTTGGGCACGTGATTATGTGATTACAGCTAATCTCAAGAGTGGTGTTGACGACAAAAAATATAGTGATGTTGAATTTGGATATGTTAAATTTATTTATCATGTAGAACCAACTGAAAACTCTGATTATGTTGAAGTTGATTCAGCTAAGGCTGCCTTTAATGAAATCAATGCTCAACGTACAGCTGCCGGTTTACCAGCGCTTACATGGTCTGATGATCTTTACAATAGCACAACTCTTCCACACGCCAAAGATATTTCACATACTTACAACAGTGACGGTATTGTTTACCGTCGTGAATCTGATGGTTCAGTTGTTGCAAATAAATGGTTGAGCAGTGGTATTCGTGAACTTCTCATGAGTCCAGATGCTACTCAAGCTGCAGTGGCTTGTGTTGTCGCAGGTGATGGTACTTACTACTGGACTTTGAATTACCAATAAGAAGATGTTAAATTAATTGTCCCAATAATGAGGAGTCTGAGGTTAGTCTTGGACTCTTTTCCTTTATCTATTGAACGTTTAAGCTTTCAATATGGTATAATAGAGCCTAGAAAGAAGGCGAAAATATGCAGGTTAAGAGAGTTCAGGATTATATCTCTAAAGAGTGGTTCGATGAAACCGATGGCTCCTATTTCGAACGACTAAATAGTCGTTTGCAGGTGCTTTTGAAAAAAGATTATCCTGATTTACAAGGACATGATTTCATTAGTAATATTAGCCTTTTGGATTATAGGTTAGTTTTTCTCGACGAGATTATTGCAAATGCTAATGAGAAAAATGAGCACGTGCGTGAAACAGTTCATGATGTGACCAAGAGTTTGCTCTACGAGGACCAGGATGTCCAGGAACAATTGGATAGTCGAATTACTTTTGGTCAAAAAGTGGCGGATGAAGTGGCCCGATTTGGTGGATCTTGGACTTTTATCTTGTCATTTGTTGCTTTTATGGCTATTTGGATGGGGCTGAATGTTGTTCAACCCTTTGGGATTGCCTTTGATAAGTATCCTTTTATTCTGTTGAATTTGGCCTTGTCCACTCTAGCTGCCGTTCAGGCACCATTGATTATGATGAGTCAGAATCGGGCATCGGATTACGATCGATTGCAAGCACGAAATGACTATAACGTCAATAAACAATCAAAGGAAGAAATCCGACTTTTACATGAAAAAATTGATCACTTGGTGCAACAAGACCAATCAGATCTTTTGACAATTCAAAAATTGCAGACAGAAATGATTATGGGGGTTAGCCAACAAGTTGAAAAAATGTCAGACGATATTCGTGTCTTGAAAGAAGAAAGACTAGAAAGGGAGTCTCATGGGAACGAAAAAAATTAATTTAGTTGTTGTAACAGGGATGAGCGGGGCAGGTAAGACTGTAGCGATTCAATCCTTTGAGGATATTGGATACTTCACTATTGATAATATGCCACCTTCTTTGGTACCAAAGGTTATCGAATTGGTAAAACATAGTGAAGAGACAGATAAGATTGCTCTTGTCGTTGATATGCGAAGTCGCTTGTTCTTCGATGAAATCAACGATATTTTGGATAAATTGGAGAGCAATGAGGAACTTAATTTCAAGATTCTTTTCTTGGACGCTACGGATGGTGAATTGGTTTCTCGTTACAAAGAGACACGTCGTAGTCACCCACTGGCGGCAGATGGCCGTGTTTTGGATGGCATCAAGTTAGAGCGTGAGCTTTTGTCACCGCTTAAGAGTTTGAGTCAAAACGTAGTTGATACGACAGAATTGACTCCGCGTCAACTTCGTAAGGCTATTTCTGAACAGTTTTCATCTGAGCAAGACCAATCTTCTTTCCGTATTGAAGTTTTGAGTTTTGGTTTTAAATATGGACTGCCATTGGATGCAGATCTGGTTTTTGATGTCCGTTTTTTGCCAAACCCTTATTATGATCCTGCCCTTCGTAACCTCACAGGTTTGGATAAAGAGGTTTTTGATTACGTCATGAAGCATACAGAATCAGAAGACTTTTACAATCATTTGAAACAGCTCATTAAACCAATCTTACCTGGCTACAAAAAAGAAGGTAAGTCTGTTCTTACTATTGCTGTTGGGTGTACAGGTGGTCAACACCGTAGTGTAGCTTTTGCACATCGTCTAGCCCAAGATCTAAAAAATGATTGGACAGTCAATGAAACACATCGTGATAAGGATCGACGTAAGGAGACGGTGAATCGTTCATGAAAAAACCAAGAATTACAGTAATAGGTGGGGGAACTGGTATTCCAGTCATTCTTCGTAGTTTACGCCATAAGGATGTTGATATCACTGCTGTGGTAACTGTAGCTGATGATGGCGGTTCTTCAGGAGATTTGCGTGATATCATGCAACTGACACCTCCAGGGGATTTGCGTAATGTTTTGGTAGCTATGAGTGATATGCCTAAACTTTATGAAAGAGTTTTCCAATATCGTTTTGATAAAACCGATGGCGCTTTGGCCGGTCATCCACTCGGAAATCTAATCATCGCTGGAATTTCTGAAATGCAGGGATCTACCTATAATGCCATGCAGCTTCTGACGAAGTTTTTCCACATCACAGGTAAGATTTATCCTGCCAGTGAGACTGCCTTGACGCTTCATGCCATTTTTCAAGATGGTCATGAAGTAGCAGGTGAGAGTAGTATTGCCCAGTACGATGGCATGATTGAGCGCGTTTATGTGACCAATACCTATAATGATGAAGAGCCTAAGGCCAGTCGTAAGGTTGTTGATGCTATTATGAATAGTGATATGATTGTTTTAGGTCCTGGGTCTCTCTATACATCGATTTTGCCCAACCTGGTGATACCAGAGATTCGTCAGGCTCTTATTGAGACCAAGGCTGATGTCACATACATTTGTAATATTATGACGCAGTACGGAGAAACTGAGCAATTCTCAGATGCCGACCATGTGGCTGTTCTTAATCGTCATCTTGGCTCCGATGTGATTGACAATGTCTTAGTTAATATCAAGAAAGTGCCTAAGGAATACATGGCAAGTAATAAATTTGATGAATACCTTGTTCAGGTTGAGCATGATTTTGAGGGCTTACGTCGTGAAGCAAAGACAGTTGTGTCTTCTAATTTTTTGCGACTTGAAAATGGTGGTGCCTTCCACCATGGTGACTTGGTAGTGGATGAGCTCATGCATCTAGTGAGGAATAAGTCATGAGTTTCACAATTAAGGTTAAAGAAGAGATAATTGCAGCTTCAAGCAAAGACAAGGCTGAATTGTCGGCATTTATTAAGATGTCTGGTTCTGTTGGATTGACCAACCAAGGATTGACTCTTTCCATCTCAACAGAAAATGCAAAGATTGCGCGACATATCTACCAATTAATGGAAAGTCGTTATCAGAGTAATCCTGAATTGAGACATCACAACAAGACTAATCTCAAGAAAAATCGTGTTTACACGGTTTTTGTAGCTGACCATGTCAATGATATTTTGTCCGATTTACAATTGGCGGATTCTTTCTTTGGCTTTGAAACAGGCATTGAAACATCAGTAATGGAAGATGACGAAGCTGGAAGATCCTATTTAAGAGGTGCTTTTTTGGCGACTGGAACAGTTCGTGATCCTGAAAAAGGCCGTTATCAATTAGAGATTTTTTCCGTTTACCAAGACCACGCAGAGGACTTGGCTTCTCTAATGAAAAAATTTATGCTCGATGCCAAGGTTTTGAGTCATAAAAATGGTTTTGTGACCTATCTTCAAAAAGCTGAGGATATTATGGATTTCCTCCTTGTTATTGGTGCAATGAACTCTAAGGATACCTTCGAAGAGGTCAAAATTATGCGAGAGACCAGAAATGATCTGAATCGTGCCAATAATGCGGAAACAGCTAATATTGCTAGAACGATTAGTGCTAGTATGAAAACAATTAATAATATTATCAAGATTATGGATACAGTTGGCTTGGAGATTTTACCTGTGGAGCTGCGCCAAATTGCCCAACTCCGTATTGCCAATCCAGATTACTCTATCCAGCAAATCGCAGATAGTATAGAACCTCCTCTGACCAAGAGTGGTGTCAATCATCGTCTCAGAAAAATCAATAAAATTGCGGACGATTTGTAAGTAGAAAGGAAATTTTTATGGCTTGTACAACGATTTTAGTAGGTAAGAAAGCCTCATATGATGGCTCTACCATGATTGCACGTACTGAGGATTCTCAATCTGGCGTTTTTACGCCCAAAGAATTTCTCGTCGTGACCCCTGAAGACCAACCGCGTCATTACCAGTCTGTGCTTAGCAAGTTTTCAATTGATTTGCCAGATAATCCTCTACGTTATACTTCTGTTCCAGATGCACTTGGTAAAGACGGTATCTGGGGTGAAGCTGGTATTAACTCAGCTAATGTTGCCATGAGTGCAACAGAAACAATCACCACCAATGCGCGTGTACTCGGTGCAGACCCTCTTGTTAAAGATGGTATTGGAGAAGAGGATATGTTAACATTGGTCTTGCCATATATCAAGACGGCGCGTGAAGGTGTCCTTCGTTTGGGGCAACTTCTTGAAACTTACGGAACTTACGAATCTAATGGTATTGCTTTCTCAGATACTGAAGAAATTTGGTGGCTAGAGACCATTGGTGGTCACCATTGGATTGCAAGACGTGTTCCAGATGATGCCTATGTCACTAACCCAAACCAACTTGGCATCGATCACTATGAGTTTGAAAATCCAGACGACTATTTAGCCTCACCAGACATTCGAGATTTTATTAATAAACATCACTTGGATTTGACTTATTCTAATGAACACTTTAATCCACGTTATGCTTTTGGTAGCCAACGAGATAAGGATCGTCATTATAATACACCACGTGCCTGGGCAATGCAGAAATTCTTGAATCCAGAAAAAGATTATGATCCAAAATCATTCTTTATTCCATGGTGTCAAAAACCATACCGCAAAATTACAGTTGAAGATGTTAAATATGTCTTGAGTCTTCATTACCAAGATACACCTTACGATCCTTATGGACCTCAAGGAGATGCGGTGAGTCAACGCCAATTCCGTCCAATCGGTATCAACCGTACTAGTCAAACAGCTCTCTTGCAAATGCGTCCTAACAAACCATCAGAAACGACAGGAATTCAGTGGTTAGCCTATGGATCAATGCCATTTGGTACAATGGTGCCATTCTGGACTCAAGTCGGAACAACACCTGCTTATTTCCGTCAAACAACTGATAAAGTGGATACAGGTAATTTCTACTGGAGTAATCGCTTGATTGCCGCTATCTGTGATCCTCATTTCCAACAGCATGAAGCTGATTTGGATGCTTATGTAGAAACAACTATGGCTCTTGGCCATGCTATGATTAATCATGTAGATACTGCTTTAGCAAATGATGAGAGTATTGATTTTGAAGCTGAAAATCAAAAAATTAGTGATAAGATTCAGTCAGAAACAGATAATCTATTGGCAAAAGTCTTAGATGATGCAAGTAATTTGATGACCAATCGTTTTTCTATGAGTGATTAAAGTCATCAAAAAAGCCTTTCCATAAAATTGGAAAGGTTTTTTAGTATTGTAAACATTACTTGTTTTCTTTATCCAGTTTCGAGAGGAGCTGATAAAGCGTAATAAAGAAGAAAAGATTGAGTGAAATGAGAAGGCCTGATGCCCATGGCAAATCGCTTTCTAAATTTCGAAGAGGTGAATTCCAAGCAAAGTGTGCAGCAAAAGCACCGCAAGCATAAAGTATACCAATAAGACTGTATTTAGAATTAATGAGTTTTTGACGGGAACGCCATATAAGGACTAGTCCCATAGCAAGGAAGGATGTGTAAAGCCAGTGAGACGATACAGCACCAATAGTTCGACCAAGAATACCTGAAATCGTATAAGAAAAACCATCAGGCAAATCTGAAAGAATATAGGAGAAGTCTTCACTAATCTGGAAGCCAAGACCTACCGTAATAGCAACAAGCAAGATCCCCCTGTAACTTTTCGTTGGTACCATATAGATAGCAAAGAGAAAAGCTGCTAGTTTTAGGGGTTCTTCAACTAGGGGAGCCATAAGGGCATCCTCAAAGCGGTAGAAGAAACTCTTTGAAGAAAGATGAGCAGTTACCCAATCGTGAGAAAAGGTATTGGCATAACCAGCTATCCATCCTGTTATAAAGAGTCCACCAATTAGAGCAAATATGAGAACAAGTGGTTTCACCTGCCATCTCTTGCTTAAGTACTGAATCAGAAATATTGCTGGTACGATATAACATAAGGCAATCAGTGTTGATAGTCCAATAATACCGTATGCCGAACCAGACAAAGCGCCTGAAGTGTATGATTGTGTATCATAAGTCAGGCCTATGGCTGAAAGCAATAAAAAAAGATATAGGATTAATTTTCGAAACATGTATAACCTACTTTCCAAATGATATTTCCAGTATATCAAATAATTCTTTCTCGCCGAAATATTTCAATTTTTTTATTTATGGGCTTGCAAAATAAATGAAATGTGATATACTTAACCAGTAAACTATTAACTGGTTAAGTATTTTGAAAGGAATAACATGAAAAAGAAACGCATTTTTGGCCTAGCAGGATTAGCAGCAGTTGTTTTAGCTGCTGGTGCAGGTATTTATTATACGACTAGTCACCACGGTTCAAAAGGAAATGGTGACTTGAAGGTTGTGACCAGCTTTTACCCTGTTTATGAATTTACCAAGCAGGTTGTAGGAGATGAGGGAGAGGTGTCTTATCTCATTCCTGCTGGAAGTGAAGCTCACGATTTTCAACCATCTACTAAGAATGTCGCTGACATTGAAAAAGCAGACACTTTCGTCTACCTAAATGAAAATATGGAAACCTGGGTTCCGAAAGTTGAAAAGTCTATTAACACTAAAAATACAAAAGTCATTAAGGCAAGTCAAGGCATGGTTCTCTTACCTGGAACAGAGGAAGAAGATCATGATCACGGTGGAGAAGAACATCACCACGAATATGATCCTCATGTTTGGCTCTCACCTAAACGTTCTCAAAAATTAGTTGAAACTATTAGGGACGGTTTGATTGCTCAACATCCAGATAAAAAAGCAGTCTTTACAACCAATGCCGAGAAATACCTTAAAAAATTAAAGACTTTGGATAAGGAGTATACTGAAGCCTTTAGTCAAGCAAAACATAAAAGTTTTGTTACTCAGCACGCAGCTTTTGCCTACCTTGCCTTAGATTACGGTTTGACACAGGTACCAATTTTAGGTGTTTCAGCTGAGTCCGACCCTTCTGCAAAACGTATCGCTAGCCTTTCTAAGTATGTCAAAGAATATGATATTCACTATATCTATTTTGAGGAAAATGCTTCAAGTAGTGTTGCTAAAACCTTAGCTAACGAAGTAGGAGTTAAGACAGCAGTTTTAAATCCAATTGAATCACTAACTAAGGAACAGTTGAAAAAAGGTGAAGACTATGTCAGTGTTATGACTGAGAACCTAAAAAATCTTCGTTTAACAACGGACGTTGAAGGTAAAGCTATCCAACCTGAAACGGGAAGTGATGACAAGAAAACGGTTCAAAATGGTTACTTCGATGACAAAGATGTTAAAGATAGAGAACTTTCGGATTGGTCTGGTGAGTGGCAATCGGTCTATCCTTATCTTCAAGATGGTACTTTAGATCAAGTATTTGAATACAAATCTCTATTGAATAAGGACAAAACAGCACAAGAGTATAAAGAATACTACACTAAGGGCTATCAAACAGATGTTTCTAAAATTGCTATTGACGGTAAAAAGATGACCATGACTTTCACAAAGAATGATGGAAGTAGTGTGACACACACTTATCGTTATGATGGGTATAAGATTTTGACCTATGCTTCTGGTAAAAAAGGTGTCCGTTATCTCTTTACAGCAACTGACAGTCAAGCAGCAGATAACCCTTACCAATATGTCCAATTTTCAGATCATCAAATAGATCCAACAACTTCAGCACATTTCCATATTTTCTTTGGAAATAGTAGCCAAGATGAGATTCTAAAAGAAATGGATAATTGGCCAACTTACTATCCTGGAAAACTTAGTGGCTTTGAAATTGCACAAGAAATGGTTAGCCATTAATACTAGAAATGCACTCATTCATGAGTGTTTTTCTTTTTTTAAAAAATCTTTCATTTCTTAAACTCTTAGAAAATTGCTAATGTCATTAGTTTTAAACAAAAATTTAAAGCATCGTATTTTTTCTAAAAAAATCCTGTAAAAAATTAAATAATTACTACATTTTTTCATTCTTTAGTGGTACAATAATAGTACGATTTTCAGATGACCAGGAGAGACCCATGAACCAGTATTTAGTAGCGATACATTATATTCAACTGCTTCAAGCAGAACTCGATATTCTAAATCATGATGCACGCTTGCTTTTTGATTTAAAGATTGAACCAAATCTTGCTAAAAGAGAGCTTGCTGACTTGAAAGTATCCCTATCTAAATTATCTGACAAAAATCTTTATATCGAAGGTACAATCTGGTATCAGCCAAGTTTGTTTGCAATCATTGATCAAAATTTAGGGGTTATTGATGACTGGCTCAAGGAATTAGATGACTTCTTTGAATTTACCTATAGTACAACAGTTTTCACTGTTTTGAAAGAAAATGAAAATCGAAGTTACGACTTATTACTTGGTCTCTATAGCCGTCTTGAATACGTTATTTCAGAAATAAAAAATTGCCGTTAGATGACTAACGGCTTTTAGTATATGATAAATTGTAAAATATAGTGCAACAAAAAAACTCACAGCCTTTCATTGGTGTAAACTGTAAGTAACCACACAAACAGAACCCGAGGAAACACTATGAGCTACTCCCATCTTACCATAACCGAGCGAATAAAGATAGAAGCCTATTTGGAATTAGGTTTGAAACCTTGCCAAATTGCCAACAAACTTGGCGTACATAGATCCACCATCTCAAGAGAGTTAAGACGATGCCAAAATGGCTATTCCGCAGCCTTAGCACAGGAACAGTACGACCACAGGGCTAAACAAAAAGGTCGGAAGTCTTGTTTGACACCAGAGTTGAAAAAGGAAATTGAGGACGGTTTAAAATCCTTTTGGTCGCCTGAACAGATTTGTGGCCGCTATCAGCTTGAACAAAAGCCAATGGTAGCTTTTAAAACCATCTATAACTG
>OKWQ01000593.1_pt1 | contig 9831 bp, 10 predicted proteins | sample 1607071 | NCBI WGS metagenome assembly OKWQ01 (sample SAMN07501039, study PRJEB24779) | human gut metagenome
TGGTAAACACACCGCAGAGCACCCGCCGAAAAATCGATTAACTCTGTCCTCGTCAACTTAACCCCCAATACTACTAAATAAAAAATTATATTATTGTTAAGTTCTGGCGCTTATAAAGTAAATACTAAAATTTTTCTTAGTATTTACTTGTAGTTTACGATAATTTTTCTTTTATAAGATTAGCTAAGTTATTAGCTAACTCATTGATTTGACCTTCCTCTTTACCCTCTAGCATAACTCTAACTAATGGTTGTGTTCCAGATGGTCTAATTAATACCCTTCCACAACCTTCCATTAATTCTTCTATTCTTGCTATTTCATCTTTTATTTCTTCAACTTCCATGAATTTATTTTTCACTTCGTTTTTTACTTCTACATTCACTAATACTTGTGGGTAAACACTCATTATTGAAGCTAATTCTGATAAAGTTTTATTTTCTTCTTTTATTATCTTCGATAACATTAATGAACTTAAAACTCCATCTCCTGTAGTGTTGTAATCAAGGAATATCATATGCCCTGATTGTTCTCCACCTAAGTTAAGATTACCTTTTTTCATAGCTTCTATAACATATCTATCTCCTACATCTGTAGTTTCTAGATTTATACCTTGTTCCCTTGCTGCAACATTTAACCCTATGTTAGTCATAACAGTTATTACTAATGTGTCATTTGACAGTTGTTTTTTCTTCTTAAGATATACTGCACTTAATATCATTATATGGTCACCGTCTACAATGTTTCCATTTTCGTCAACAGCAATTAATCTATCCGCATCTCCGTCATATGCTAATCCTAAATCTGCCTTATTTTCTACTACAGTTTTTTGTAACATTTCTGGATGAGTAGATCCACATTTATCATTTATATTCTTTCCATTTGGAGCTGTATTTATATCTATAACATTTGCTCCCAATTCCTTGAATACTATTGGTGCAACTTCGTAAGATGCCCCATTAGCACAATCTAAAACTACTTTCATTCCAGTTAAGTCTATATTTATTATAGATTTTAAATAATCTGCGTAGTCTCTTAAAGCATTGTGCTCATGATTTATAACTCCTACATTTTCTCCAATTGGGTTGCAATCTACTTTTTCTATGTCTTCAATATATTTTTCTATTTCTAACTCTATTTCATCATCTAACTTATATCCATCTTTATTAAAGAATTTGATACCATTGTCTTCCATAGGATTATGTGATGCCGATATAACAACACCACAATCTGCATTATATTTTCTTGTTAGATATGCAACTGCTGGTGTTGGTATAACCCCTACTGGGATTATATCGCATCCAACTGACATTAAGCCAGCAATTAGAGCTGACTCTAACATGTCTCCCGACATCCTTGTATCTTTACCTACTACAACTTTTACTCTGTGGTCTCCTTGAGCTAAAACATACCCTCCAGCTCTTCCAAGTCTATATGCTAAATCACAAGTAAGTTCTGTATTTGCTACTCCTCTTACTCCATCTGTCCCAAAATATTTTCTCATCAAAAAGCTCCTTTCATAACGAGAATATCTATATCCGTAAAATTATTTTTATCAGTTTATGTATTAAATATTAGTCTTTAATTATAACCATAGGATTATTTTAATACTTAAACGAAAAAAAGACAATAGAATTATTTCTATTGCCTTTTTTATATAATATAAAAATTTTATTTTTTAAATTATGCTTTTACAGTTTCTACTGCATCCATACCTTTTTGTAAAGCTTCTCTATTCATTGGTATGAATTTAGATTTTCTTTCTCCGAAAACTTTTAAGAAAGCTTGAAGAACTGATTCTATATCAACTGATTCAGTAACTTTTAAACAAGCACCTAACATTATCATATTAGCAACTTTAGGCATTCCTATTTCAGTTGCTAATTCATTAGCTGGTATATAAGTTACATGAACATCATCTCTTTCAACTTTTGCATCTATTAATGAACTATTAACTAATATATGTCCTCCTGGAACAACATCGTTAACAAACTTCATAGAAGGTTTGTTCATTATAACAGCACAAGTAGCATCATCTGTTATAACAGGTGATCCAACTGGCTTATTTGATACAGTTACTGCACAGTTTGCAGTACCTCCACGCATTTCTGGCCCATAAGATGGTAACCATGAAACTTCTTTCCCTTCAAGCATTCCTGCATAAGTTAATAATTGTCCCATAGACATAACACCTTGACCACCAAATCCTGCACATATTACTCTTGATGTTGACATATTATTTCGCCTCCTCAACTTCAACTTCTATATCTTTTTTGTTTCCTAATTCATAGTAAGACATCATATTGTCTCTTAACCATTGTAATGCATCATTTGGGTTCAATCCCCAGTTAGTTGGACAAGTTGATAATACTTCAACTATTCCAAATCCTAATCCTGCTTGTTGAACTTGGAAAGCTTTCTTTATAGCTTTTTTAGCTTTTCTTACGTTAGCTGGTGTATCTACAGAAACTCTCTCTACAAATACAGCACCAGTTAAAGTTGCTAGCATTTCACTAACTCTTATTGGGAAACCATTAAGCTCTGCACTTCTACCAGCTTGAGCAGTTGTAGCTTTTTGTCCTAATAATGTAGTTGGAGCCATTTGACCACCAGTCATTCCATAAATTCCGTTGTTTACGAATATAGTAGTTATTTTTTCTCCTCTAGCTGCAGCATGAACTATTTCTGCCATACCTATTGAAGATAAGTCTCCATCACCTTGATATGTGAATACTACATTGTTTGGATGAGTTCTTTTTACTCCTGTAGCTACTGCTGGAGCTCTACCATGGGCAGCTTCATGAGTATCTACGTTAAAATATTTATATGCTAAAACTGAACATCCTACAGGAACTACACCTATAGCATCTCCTAATACATTCATTTCCTCTAAAACTTCTGCTACTAATCTATGGATTATACCATGAGTACATCCTGGACAGTAGTGAGTAGTAACATCTTGTAATCCTTCTGTTCTCTTAAATACTACAGACATTATTTAGCACCCCCTATTATTTCTTTAGCTTTATTAGCTATTTCAGCTGGAGATGGTATCATACCACCAGATCTTCCGTAGAAGTCTACTGGTAATTTACATTCACAAGCTAGTTTAACATCGTCTATCATTTGACCTAAACTCATCTCAACAACCAATAAGTTTTTAGCATTTGGTATTTCTTTAAATGCTTTGTTAGGGAATGGCCATAATGTTTTAGGTCTTATTAAACCTACTTTGTGCCCTTCTTCTCTCATTTGATCTACTGTTGTTTTAACTATTCTTGAAACAGTTCCATAAGCAACAAATACTAATTCTGCATCTTCTGTATTATACATTTCATATTGAACTTCATTTTCTTCTATTGCTTGATATTTCTTTTCTAATTTTAAGTTGTGTTGCTCTAACTCTTCTGATTGTAAGTATAAAGAGTTTATTACATTAGGTATTCTTTTACCTTTTGTTCCATTTGAAGCCCAAGTTTTTTCTGGTAATTCTCTAGTTCTTCTTTCTTTATCAAAATCAACTGGTTCCATCATTTGACCTATCATACCATCTGCAACAACCATAGCTGGTGTTCTGTATATGTCAGCTACATCAAATGCTTCTATTATCATATCAACTGCTTCTTGAACAGATGCTGGAGCAAATACAGGTGTTCTATAGTCACCATTTCCTCCACCTTTAGTTGACATGTAGTAGTCTGATTGAGATGGTTGTATAGTTCCTAGTCCTGGACCACCTCTCATTATATTTAAAATTACGCATGGTACTTCTGCACCTGCACAATATGTTATTCCTTCTTGTTTTAATGCTACCCCTGGTGAAGATGATGATGTCATAACTCTTGTACCAGTTCCTCCTGCACCATAAACCATGTTTATAGCAGCAACTTCAGATTCTGCTTGCACAAAAGCTCCTCCAACCTTAGGTAGTTCTCTTGATAAATATTCTGGTAATTCACTTTGTGGAGTTATTGGGTAACCAAAGAAGTAGTGGCAACCAGCTTCTATAGCTGCTTTTCCAAATGCTTCGTTACCTTTCATAAGAATTTTAGCCATTATTAATCCCCCTTATTTTAAATAATTAATCTCTTTCTACTGTTATAACTACATCTGGACACATTAATGCACAACTTGCACAGCCTATGCATTTTTCTTCATCAACTATTTTAGCTGGGTTATAACCTTTTGCATTTATAACCTCTGTGTCAATAGCAAGTATTCCTTTTGGACATGCTTCTATACATAATCCACAACTCTTGCAGCGTTCTTCATTGAAAATCACTTTTCCTTTAGCCATTATTAAGCCTCCCTTAATTATTTCTTATATTGAGCTCAAAACTACATCCATTCTTCCCTTAGATAAAGTTTTATAGGCAATATATCTCCTTCTAAATCTTTTGGTAACTTATCTACAAGACTTTCTAAGCAACAAACATACTTAATTGGTATATTTTTAATTTTAGAAACCTCTCTTACAACTTCCTGGCCTTTTAATACATCGTCTACTGTTGTTTCTCTTAGTAGATGAGTGTTATTTACAAGGCCTGTTACCTTAAGTTTTGAAGAAGCTTCTATTGCATCTATAAACCCAAGAACCTCTTGTGCAGTTTGAGTTTTCTCCCTGTTAGCGTTAACTACAAAGAACATATCGTAGTCTTCTGGTTTAAAGTGTTCAGCAAATCTACCAACCACTCTTCCACCTACATTGTCTCCACCTACATCTACCACATAGTTAACTTTATCATCATGTAGTGGTCTCATTACTTCTGCTGAAACAGCTGGAACATCAAGTGTTGTTGTTTGAATAGAACTGTCAATAGGTGTTATTCCTAACTGTCTCATTAAATCTTTCTTTTCTCTTGTTCTGAAATATACATTTACTACATCTAAATCAGCTAGTGCAACTTCTCCATCAACCAATTCTCTAAGCATAGTTACATAGTTCATAGAAACTTCACTTTTTCCACTTCCATAATGACCTATAAAAAGTCTAACTCTTTTGTCGTCTTTTATCATAAATTTTCACCTATTTTCAGTATATATTAATAAGCTGAAGCTTCTTTTTCATAATCTAATGATTCTTCTTCGCCATTTAATACTCTAAGTCCTCCTTGAGCAAGAGCAATCATTTCATCTTCTCCTGGATAAGCTTTTACAGGTGCTATAAACTTAACTCTATCTTCTATTTTTTCTCTTATTATTTGAGAATAAGCTATTCCTCCAGTTAAAATTATTGCATCCACTTCACCTTTAAGAACTGTAGAATATGCTCCTATTTCCTTGCATATTTGGTAAACCATAGCATCATATATTAAAGCAGCTTTTTCATCGCCCTTAGCAATCATATCTTCAACATCTCTCATGTCATTTGTTCCTAAATAAGCAACTACTCCACCATTACCTTTTATTCTTTTTCCTATTTCAGCCTTGCTTAATTGATCTCCATAACATAATCTCATTAATCCACCAACTGGAAGTCCTCCACTTCTTTCTGGTGAGAATGGACCTTCTCCATCAAGGCCATTTGTGTTATCAATTACCTTACCTTTTTTATGAGCACCAACTGTAACTCCTCCACCCATGTGAACTATTAATAAATTACAGTCTTCGTAGTTTTTATTCATATCTTTAGCAGCTCTTCTACCAATTGCTTTTTGATTTAAAGCATGGAAAATACTTACTCTTGGAATTTCTGGTACTCCAGATATTCTTGCTACATCTTCCATCTCATCAACAACAACTGGATCTACTATGAAAGATGGTATAGATACTTCATCAGCCATTTCTTTTGCTATTATTCCACCTAAGTTAGAAGCATGCTCTCCTAGTACACCAACTTTTAAATCTTCTACCATTGCATCACTTACTTTATAAGTTCCACCTTGTATTGGTTTTAAAAGTCCTCCCCTACCTACTATTGCATCTAAATCTTCTACTTTTAAATTTGCTTCTTTTAAAGCATCTTCTATAACACTTTTACGAAATTCAAATTGATCTGCAACTTTTTCGTATTTACCTATTTCTTCTGAAGAATGTCTTAGTGTTTTCTCATATAATAATTCTTCATTTTCAAATACAGCAATCTTAGTTGACGTTGAGCCTGGATTTATTGTTAAAATTTTATAATCTCCCACTATAGTAACCTTCCTTTATTTATTTTTATATTATTTTTTTGTACTTGCTAAAACCCCTAAAGCTATTGAGTTTAACTTTGTTTTATCACTATCAGCTCTAGATGTTAATATGATAGGTGCTTTTGCTCCCACTATTAAACCTGCGTTTTCACATTTTGCAAAAAACGCTATAGATTTATATAATACATTTCCTGCTTCTATATCTGGAACTACTAATACATCAGCTTTTCCTGCTATAGGGTGATCCATTCCTTTATGTCTTGCAGCTTCTTCGCTAATAGCGTTATCTAAAGCAAAAGGCCCACCAACCATACATCCTTTTATTTCCCCACGAAGGTACATATCTTCTAATTCTTTTGCCTCTACAGTATCCTTCATCTTAGGGTTAACCTTTTCCTTGGCACATATTAGTGCCACCTTTGGTTCTTCTATATCTAATGATCTTGCAACTGAACATGCATTTTCAATTATTTGCTTCTTAGCATTTACATCTGGAGCTAGGTTCATAGCTGAATCTGTTACAAAGAATAGTCTATCGTATCCTTCTATATCGAACACTGCTACATGGCTTAATATATTACCTGTTCTTAATCCAATTTCTTTATTAAGTACCGCTTTTAATATAATTGAAGTGTCTACTAACCCCTTCATCACCATATGAGCTTCTCCACTAGATACTAACTCTACGGCTTTTAAACATGCTTCTGACAAATCTTTAATGTCCACTAATTTATAATTTTCTAGGCTTATACCTAATTCATCTGCAATTTCTTTAGTTCTTTCAATATCACCAACTAAAATTGCATTTACTATATTTTCTTTTCTAGCATTTTCAACTGCTATTAGTACCTCTTTGTCTTGACAACAAGCTACCGAAACAGTTTTTGGGCCTCTTTCTTTAGCAAATTTAATAATATCGTCTATGTTCCTCATTTTCTCCTCCTAAATTTCAAATATTTAGTTGTTTTAAAACTTGGTTTAATTGATGCTCTTTTGATTTAAATAATCTAAAGATTTGTTTCAACTGCTTTTATATTTTTTATGCAAACTTTAATTTTTAAGTTTTTACATTTTTTTATTTCTACATATATTCTAGCATAAATTATTTATGATTGTATAATATTAAAATGAAATTTTAAATAAATTTTTTAATTATTATTATTTTTGCTGGTTTATATTTGAATTTAATGAGTAAATAAGCGACTTCTAGCAGATAAATATTTTTTTATACCTACTTTTTTTGACAAAAAATTTAAATTTTCAGAAAATTCTAACTTTGTTTTTTTAATATTTTTTTTAATTATACTATATTTTATTAAATTTAATTCGATAAATTCTTAACAAATTAAAAAGTGTAACCTGTTAATTTGTATACAAAATTCCAACTAGGTTACACTTATTTTTATATAAAATTTTTATTTTCCAACAGTGCTTGGTATTATTTTAACATTCTTAAAAGATGTATCTGATTTATATTTAATTAAGTACTCTTTATTTTTATCATACCCATTTTCTAAATCTATATATAAATCTATATCTGATTTAGATAACTTTGTATTATTACTATCCAACTGAACTTCAACATTTATACTGTCAGGAATATTCAAATCCGATGCCTTTATTTCCTGAGTATTGTTTCTTAGTTCTATCTCTGAATTATTATATATTAATCTCTGAATTAAACTTTCCTCATCCTTTGGTTTTACGATTGTCGTAGTTTCTTCAGCAGCTACACCTTCTGGTATGATTAAATCTACTTCCTTAGAAACTCCTATATCAGTAGAATCTATTTTTTGAGTATTTATATAATTAATTTTTTCTAATACTTCTTTTTTACCTTTTATCATTACTATTTCTGGTGTTAACTCATATACCTTAGTATCTGCTTTTTCATCTTTTAATTGAATATTTATAGGTACTTGTTTTTCTTCTAAAAAAGTAACTTCTGCATTTATAGTTTTTATATCTAAATTAACCCCTTTAACTTCTTTACCATCTGTATCCACTGGTATTAATTTTACTCTTTTAGTTGCTTTATTTTTATCCTTGGTATCTACTTGAACAGTTGCATTTATATAGTCAACTTGATCTGTTAAAACTCTAGGTCCTGATATATTAGCCACACTTTGTTGTAATGTAACTGTGTCTACATCATCCTTATATTGTCCAATTATTTCAGTATTAATATTTTTTTCTTGGCGTACAAGTTTCTCCAATTTAACAATTATAAAATCTGATTTAAATTCATATGATACTTGTTTTGTAGTATTAACTTTTAAATACAGATAATTTTTACCTTCAATTGGATTGTTTATAGAGCCATATATATGTATATCATCTTTACTTATTTTTTGCAAATCAGATAGTTTTCCTGTTATATAAATATCAGCTACTAAATCTGTTTCTGGATATACTATCAAGTCATTATCTTGTAGTTCCTCTGCATTAGTTATAGTCACAGGTATATTTTCAAAAATTTTTGTATCTTCCGGGTCCACTATAGCCATGACATACATCCACAATACTATAGAACTAAGTAAAGCTATTAATTTTATTCTTGTATTTCTTTTTAAATTACTCTTCATTTAAATATCCCACCTTTAAAGAAACTTTTGTCTTCAGCTGTTGTTTTATTTAAATTTTTCTTTAATATATTAGCCATTCTTTCCTTAGCAATATCTCTATATAACTTGCCTGATTTAGCTATAGAAACCTCTCCTGTTTCTTCTGAAACTATTAAAGTGATACAATCAGAAACTTCACTTATTCCTACACCAGCTCGATGTCTAGTTCCCAAATCTTTTGTTAAATCTTTGCTTTGACTTAACGGTAGAAAACATGCCGCTGCTTTTACTTTACTACCTCTTATTACTACTGCACCATCATGTAGAGGTGTGTTTGGTATAAATATATTTATTAATAATTGTCTCGAAACATCTCCATCAATTATAGTCCCAGTTCCTATTATATCTGATATTTTTGTTTCCCTTTCCAATATAATAAGAGCTCCTATTCTTTGTCTTGATAGCGAGTATAGCGTTTCTACAATTTCATCTATTGTCTTATCTAATTTTTTATTTTCAGCGTTTTCTCCACCTTTTCCAATCAAGTTAAAGTTTGTTCTCCCTAAATGTTCAAAACCAGCTCTAAGTTCAGGTTGGAATATTATGCAAACCGCTAGAACCCCTACATTTAATGCATTGACTAAGATCCAGTACAATGTATGTAATTTAAATACAGAACTAAGTTGAGTTGCAAGTAATAAAACTACTATTCCCTTAAAAACTTGCTCTGCTCTTGTATCCTTTATAAACATAAAAATTTTATAGAATATATAAGCTACAATTAATATATCTACAACATCATTTATACTCATTCTTAATATTATATCAATAAAACCATTTAAAAAAGAATTTATATCGGACATATTTTATCCTCCTACTCAATAGTTTCTTAACCTTTTACACTATGTATTATACTATAATAATACAACTATATACAAACTATCTTATTTAATTCAATATATTATTTATTATATTTATATTTTATTATTATAAGGTTAATTATATATATTTATTTAATTTTTTTATAAAAAAAAAGTTTCACTAATGTGAAACTTTGATTGGTGAGCGCACAGGGATTCGAACCCCGGACACACGCCTTAGAAGGGCGTTGCTCTATCCAGCTGAGCTATGCACCC
>OKWQ01000603.1_pt1 | contig 9685 bp, 9 predicted proteins | sample 1607071 | NCBI WGS metagenome assembly OKWQ01 (sample SAMN07501039, study PRJEB24779) | human gut metagenome
TGCTGATGTATACTGAAGGTAACAAGTGAAGTATGGTTCGCCATATGTCAAAACCCCACTGCCGACCAAAGCAAAGTGGGGTTTTTTATTTATCTTTTTAGGTTATCTGTAATGTAGTTCGCAACTACACCAGCAATAACAGATAAGATAAATGTTCCAACAAGTGAGAGTATCGTTAACGCCATATGCACACCTCCTTTGTGCACGGAAGTGCCTTTCTATTATAAATTATTAATAGAAAGGATGATATGATGAAACGGATTAAATTAAATTTCTTTGATTTAGATGAAATTAGTAGTAGAGAGTTTGATTTCTCAGTTTTAATCATTATGTTATGTATCGCATTTAGAAATTACTTCAGAGGTTATGGTTTTGCTATTCATTTAACTTCCGACTTATTTTTTGAAATGACATTGCTATTACTCCCAGTATCACTTTTACTCTTCAATAAAAAGACAAATGAAGAAATCGCTAATACATTACAAAGTAATATACCTCTCATCTTTCCAATTTTAGGGAGTATGTTTTATATAGGTATAGGGAGATTTTTAATATATCTCGCTCACAAGATCCCAATCATTGACTTCATATTTAGTCTTTTTGGATTAGTCATGTTAATTGCTGGTATTATAAACATTTTAATTTCAATATTAATATTCGTTACAAAACAACGCGTAAAACAATCAGCGTCTAAAAAATAGACGCTCTTCAACTGAATAAAAATACAAAATTTTATTTAATGAAAATGCATGAAAACGCGTATTTAAGGGAATGTATAAAATATGAATAATCCATGAATTCACATAAAAGGGACAAACGCCGTTAGATCAGCGTTTGTCCCTTTGTGTTGAGTTGACATAATCATTTATTATGGGTAGCTAATTTGTATATTCTATGTATAAGCTTATTTAATATTAACATTACTTGAATATACTATGTTTTACAGAATAAATTCATAAATGTATATGTTACATTAAGTATGTAAGTGTTAATAGTAAACTTTCGAATATATTTATTTTGGCTAAAAAATTTACAAAAATAACAGTATTTATTAGGAGGATTACAATGAAAATAGTAGTTATTGGTGCTACTGGCACAATAGGTAAAAGTGTATCTAAGAAACTTAAAGAAAATAATCATGAAGTTATTGAAGTTGGCAGTAAATCTGGTGATTATCAATTAGATATTACCTCTCCAACAGAAATTGAACAAATGTATAAAGATATTAAAGATATAGATGCTGTTGTTAGCGCTACAGGAGGCGCAACTTTCAAATCTCTATCAGATATTAGTTTAGAAGAAAATAATGTAGCTATAAAAAGTAAATTATTAGGACAAATAAACCTTGTTTTAATAGGTCAACACTATTTAAATAAAAACGGTAGCTTTACTTTAACTTCCGGAATTATGATGGATGATCCTATTCTATTAGGTTCTTCAGCAGCTATGGCAAATGGCGGTGTTGCAGGATTTGTTACATCAGCAGCTATAGAATTAAAAAATGGTTTAAGAATTAACAATGTAAGTCCTAATGTCGTTGAAGAAGCTTTAGATAAATATGGGGAATTCTTCAAAGGATTTACAGCTGTTCCAGTTGATAAAGTAGCAAATGCATTTATTAAAAGTGTTGAAGGTGCTCAAACTGGACAAACGTATAAAGTTTATTAATGTTTTAGTATCTCATTATCTTATATTCAATTTTCATTTTTAAAAGACCCAGACGCTGATATGAAGGTGTTTGGGTCTTTTTCCTTTAATTAACATAATTAACGATTATAGGTAGTAGAAATGTATACAATATAAACTCTTTTAAAAATTCAGAAAAAAATTTATCCTATAGAAAATGATGATTTTAATATAAAGGAGCTAGTCAAATGCAAAAAGAAAATTTATTAACGGGTGATAGACCTACTGGGAAATTACACATTGGTCATTATATAGGATCACTTAAAAAAAGAGTTGAATTACAAGACCAATTTAATAGCTTTATAATGATAGCTGATCAACAAGCATTAACTGATAACGCTAGAAATCCTGAAAAAATTCGTAATAGTTTAACGGAAGTTGTATTAGATTATTTATCAGTAGGTATAGATCCATTAAAGTCTAATATATTTGTTCAGTCTCAAATACCAGAATTAAATGAATTAACGATGCATTATTTAAACTTAGTTACATTATCCAGATTAAAAAGAAATCCTACTGTAAAAAATGAAATGAAAGAAAAAAAATTTGGAGAAAGAGTTCCAGCCGGTTTTTTAATATATCCGATTAGTCAAACTGCTGATATTACAGCATTTAAAACATCGGTAGTCCCCGTAGGAGAAGATCAAATACCTATGATAGAACAAGCTAATGAAATTGTTAAAACGTTTAACACTACATACAATCAAAATATATTATACAAATCTAAAGCCTTACTACCTAGAAAAGGTTTAGGTAGACTTCCAGGAACTGACGGGAAAGCTAAGATGAGTAAGTCTTTAGACAATGCGATTTATTTATCGGACTCTCCAGATACTATTAGAAAGAAAATTATGTCAATGTATACGGACCCTAACCATGTTCATATCAATGATCCTGGACAAATAGAAGGAAATACTGTCTTTACTTATTTAGATGCTTTCTGTTCAGATACAGATCAATTATTAAAATTAAAAAATCACTATCAAAAAGGTGGCTTAGGAGATGTCAAAATTAAAAACCATTTAAATGAAATAATACAAAGTGAATTAGAACCTATTCGTAATAAAAGACAGGACTATCAGAATAATATGGACTATGTATATGATGTACTCAAAAAAGGTAGTGAAAACGCTCGTTCAATCGCAACTGACACTCTCTTTGATGTAAGACAAGCAATAGGTATTAATTATTTTTAGAATTTATTGAAAATAATAATTATGTGTGGGAAGATTTAATTACAGTAAAAAGAGAGGACATTATATATGAAAAATAATAAAGTTGTAGTAATTGGAAATGGTCACGTTGGATCAAGTTATTCATTCTTAATGGCTTCTGAATCGAACACTAGTATAGACGAAATAGCGATAATATCTAGACATGAAAATGTTGTAAAAAGTTGTGTAGAGGATTTAAGACACATGCTTCCTTTTAACAACTCTACGTTAAAAGTAAAAAGTGGAGATTATTCTGATTGTGAAGATGCAGACATTATTGTCATCGCCGCTAGTGCTTCAATGGAATCTGTAAGTAAACGTTCAGACTTATTAGAAGCTAATCACAAAATATTTAAATCTATTATTGCAAAAATAATGGAAAATCATTTTAAAGGTATTTTTATTATAGCCTCTAATCCTGTTGACACTTTATCCTATATTACAAAAGAAATCTCAGGTTTTCCCAAAGAAAAAGTCATTGGTTCTGGTACAATAATTGATTCTGCGCGTTTTCAATTTAAATTAAGTGAAATATACAATGTTTCTCCATCAAACATACAAGCTATGGTATTAGGAGAACATGGCGACTCTCAAGTTCCAATATGGTCTAAAGCAAACATTGCAGGAGTACCATTAAAAGAAAAAACTTCAAATGTTTTAGAAGAAATAACAACATATACAAAAGAAGTAGGTACTGAAATTCTAAAATCTAAAGGAAATACAAGCTATGGAATTGCAAAAGCTTTAACGATCATAACTAATGCCATAATTAAAGATGAAAATACTATATTAACTGTTTCTAGCTATTTAAGTGGAGAATATGGATATGACAATTTATATTCTGGTGTACCAACGTTGATAAATAAATACGGTGCCCAAAAAATTATAGAATTACCTCTAGATGAAAAAGAAAATCAAAACTTAAAATATTCATTCGAAATATTAAAAAAAGCACAAGATGAAATTTCTAAATTTAGATAGGAGAATTTAAATGAAAACTCAAATTGAAAATTTATCAGCTTATCAACCAGGATTAAATCCAGAGGAATTAAAAAAATCTTATAATATTGAAGGACCATTATATAAGTTAGCTTCTAATGAAAACCTATATGGACCTTCTCCTAAAGCCAAAAAAGCAATAAAAGATAAAATAGATAATATACAATATTACCCAGACACTACTTCACTTAACTTAAGAAAAGCAATTGGCGATACTTTAAATATAGATGAAAATCGTATTTTATTAGGTGCAGGATTAGATGATATTATTACAATAATTTCTAGAGCAATTATTAAACCAGGAGATAAGCTAATAACTAGCAATTTAACTTTTGGCCAATATTATCATAATGGAGTTATCGAATCTGCTAATATTGTAAAAAGTCCACTAAAAAACGGGAAATTTGATTTAGGTAACATTTTAGAGGAAGTAGATGACGAAACAGCCTTAATTTGGTTATGTAATCCCAATAATCCAACAGGTACATATTTCACTCATAATGAGTTAATCGAATTTTTAAATAAAGTTCCTTCAACAATTCCTGTTGCGTTAGATGAAGCATATGGAGAATTTGTAACCGCAGAAGATTTTCCAAATGCTTTAGAATTACAAGAAAAATATAAAAACTTATTTGTTTTACGTACTTTTTCAAAAGCATATGGTTTGGCAAGTATGAGAATTGGCTATGTTATTGGCGATCAAAAAATTATAGAAAAATTCAATATAATTAAACCTCCTTTCAATATAGGTAGATTATCTGAAATTGCTGCTATAACAGCATATAAAGATCAGGATTATATTAATGATATCAAATTAAAAAATGCAAACGAGAGACAAAAATTCTTTGAAATTCCTGAAAGTAAACATTTTTATCCTAGTGAAACAAATTTCATTTTTGTCAATACAGAAAATGTAAATAAATTATTCGAAGAACTTTTAAAAGTAGGATGTATAACTAGACCGTTCCCTCATGGTATCCGTATTACTATTGGATTCCCTGAACAAAATGACGCAATGATAAACGTTTTAAAAAACTTTACTTATTAAGTAATATATTAAAGATATAAGTAGGTGCTTATTATCCAAAAGAATAAAAAATTATATATATCTTTCACTATTTTATTGGGTATTATGACAGCTTTCGGCCCGTTACTATCAGATTTGTATACTCCTGCGTTACCAGGTGTTCAAGAAAGCTTACATACTACAACCTCTAATGCTCAACTTTCATTATCCATTGCCATGATTGGTATTGCTCTTGGTCAATTTATTTTTGGGCCTCTATCAGATAAAATCGGCAGAAAACCTAGTACTATTTTAATTTTTTCTGCCTTTATACTGACATCTTTAGGTTGCTTTATTACTCCAGGTATTAAATCTCTTATTGTATTAAGATTTTTTCAAGGATTAATGGGTGGCGGAGCAATTGTAATAGCTCGCTCAACAGCAGGAGATATTTATCAAGGTAAAAAACTAGCAAAATTTTTATCATTATTAATGGTAATTAATGGTGTTCTAACAATTGTTATCCCTTTAATTTCTGGAGGTATTTTATCATTTTTCACTTGGAGATCTATTTTTATATTCTTAACAGGTATTGGTATAATACTTCTATTAATATCAATTTTCTCTATGGAAAATGATAAAAATGAAAAACAGAATAATCACATAAATATAAAATTCATTTTAAAAGATTTTGGCAATTTATTGAAAACTAAAAAATTTGTAATTCCACTACTTATTCAAAGTATTAGTTACATTATGCTATTTAGTTATGCATCGAGTGCACCATTTATTACACAAAAAATTTATAATTTTTCTCCACAACAATTTAGTATTTTCATGACGTTTGTTGGAGTAGGGTTAATAATTTCTAGCCAATTAGCCGGTAAATTAGTCGATTTCTTTAATCGTAATACAATTATTCTTTTATACAATGTAATTCAAATAATTGGAGCAATTATTGTTATTGCTACATTAATATTAAATTTACCTGCATGGGTATATCTATTTTCTGTGTTCTTTACAGTTATCCCAGTATCAGGTTTAGGTCCTATTGCATTCTCACTAGCTATGGAAAAACGTACAGGAGGTAGTGGAAATGCTGCAAGTCTTTTAGGCTTATCACAATTTATTATTGGTAGTGTCATTGCTCCGTTAACAGGTATTAAGGGATCATATAATATATATCCTTATATAATAATACTCACTATAACAATAATATTTATTATCATGTTATTGTTAATAAACAACAAACAAAATTCACTAACTAAAAATAATGAATCTTGATAAGTGGCTAGCAAATAGCCACTTATTTTTTCGCCAGAAAAAATGCTAAGGGGCTTGGGGAATATCCCCAACAAGCTGGCGCGTCTGCCACGTTAGTGGCTAGCAAAGCCAATGCTTGCCAAACCACATAACGACTTGATTAATTTTGCTTTACCTTGTAAAGTGAAATTATATTAAGGAGTTATCTTTCGAAGAAAGCGTGGTGGGATTGATGAGCGAACAAAACATATTTGTGGCTAGCGACGAAACTGTTGGGCGAAACCATAAACCCAACCGTAAGGAGCCGAAACAAATCAGTTTTCGTGTGAGCGAATCCGAATATTTAAAGTTGAAACAGTCTGCTGAAACTTTAAATATGAGTGTGCCGAATTTCGTTAAGAAAAAGGCACAGGGCAGTCGATTGGTCGCACCCAAATTAGATAAAGCAACGCGACAATCGATGGCGAAAGATTTAGGGAAGTTAGGTTCAAATGCAAATCAGATTGCGAAATATTGTAATCAACATCAATATGACGCACCAAACTATGAAGCATTAGAACATAATATCAGCGAATTACGTGAAAGGCTTGATGAAATATGGCAACAACTAAAATAAGTGCCACCAAATCAACATCACGTGCCATTAATTACGCTGAAAAGCGAGCCGTAGAGAAAAGTGGCTTAAATTGTGATGTAGACTATGCCAAATCGAGTTTCAAAGCCTCTCGTGAGTTGTATGGTAAAACGGACGGCAATCAAGGACATGTGATTATCCAATCGTTCAAACCCGATGAAGTGACCCCCGAACAATGTAATCAGTTAGGTTTAGAACTCGCTGAGAAAATGGCACCCAATCATCAAGTCACTGTCTATACACATAACGATACAGATCATGTCCACAATCATATTGTAATTAATTCAATTGACCTTGAGACAGGGAAGAAATTTAACAACAATAAACAAACCTTACGTGATTTAAGAAATTTCAATGACGAGGTTTGCCTGGAACATGGTTTGAGCGTGCCAGAGAAAGACACAGCACGATTACGTTATACGCAAACAGAAAAAGCGATTGCTGACCCTAATACCAAATCAACACCCCAATATTCATGGAAAGATGAAATTAGAGAAGCAATAGACCAATCACAAGCGACCAATATGGACGAATTCAAAGACCATTTAAACCAACATGGCATTGAAATTGAACGTGTCACACCCAAAAGCATTACGTATCGACATCTAGCTGAAGATAAAAAAGTACGTGGGCGTCGATTAGGCGAAGATTACAACAAAGGAGGCATCAAAGATGGCTTTGAAAGACAAATTCAACGACGACAACAACAAGAACGAGAATCAGACACCGACTTCCAGCCAAAACGACCAACTTCAAACCGTGATGAACCAACTGAACGAGATACAGGCGTCACTCAATCAGATTGGGACCAATTCGCCCAAGACACAAATGAGCTTGAGCGTCGCCGACAAGCTGCAGAGTCAGCAAGACTTGCTGATGAAAAGGCTCGAAGAGATCGAGAAGAGAGAGAACGAGCGAAACAAGCGTCACGACGAATTATTAACAACGATCGAGACCACGGCCTCGAACTTTAATCAAGCGACTGAAATCACACAAAAGCGTTTTATCAGTGTAGCGAAACACTATATTGAACGCATTAATAACGATAATTTAAAACAAGATTTTCAAACAGCCATCCAAGAAGAATTGAAAGATGTAAAAACAGACACACATAAGGCGATTGAGCAGTTACAAACCAATCAAGCAGAACTGCAACAAGCGAATAACGATTATAAAGCAACCATGGATGAACGTATCAAGCACAACGAAACAGCTGTTAAACAATATGATCAAGCGTTTCATCGTTTAACCAAAGGCATTACAGCGATGTTTTTTATTATTGCTTTAGTCATGGTCACATTTTTAGTCTTAAGTCCCTTAGGCGACTGGTTAGGTGTGCAACATTTTTATGAATGGCTGAACTATGTCCTGAAAACAGGTCATTCAGCATGGCGTTATTTCATACTTATTTTCTATCTTGTTCCTTATGCTTTATTTGGAGGACTTATATATGCCATTTTAAGAGTGTATAAGCGCATTTAATATAAATGTTGAATAAAAACCACATTTGAGGTAATAAAAAAGCTGTATCAAGCTTAAAATAGCTTAGAAATGAAAAGAGAAATAAAAAGTAACACACGCCATTATGCCGAGAAAATTTATTGTGCATTGAGAAGAACCCTTAATTAAACTGTTTCGACGAATGTCGGTATAGCGTGAGCTATGAAACCGACGAGTCGACAGTTTTTGGGTTTATTAAGGGTTCAGAGGCTCAATGTCAATAAAGCAATTGGAATAATGCATTAAAGTTATATTACTTGTTGCTTTTTTAAATAATAAAAACCAACCACAAGTGTGGTTGGTTTCCTTTTTGTCTTTTGAATTTGTGAGGGGCAAATTGCCCCGAACTTTTTAATATCTTTTTATAAATCTTTTTAAAACCTTTTTAGGAGTCATTTGAGTCCTAGAGTGACAACGGATTTGAAATGTTAAAGGCAACCAATCATTAAACTAAAGGCAACCAATCATTAAACTAAAGGCAACCAATCATTAAACTAAAGGCAACCAATCATTAACATAAAGAAACTTTTTTTATATTAGGTTTCTTTATGTTATTATTGTTTATAAAATAGTTATTATAAGTATTTTCAATTAAAGTTAATAGGAATCTTTATTCTATAAAGGTTTCTTTTAGATTGGAGTGGAGTTAGTTGAGTGGAGAAACAGTAGTATATAAAAATGATATGAATTTAGTTCCATTGAGAAAATTTAATAATACTGAAGTTAATCTATTTTTTACTTTGTGTAATAAATTAAAAGATAAAGGCAATTTGACTGTTAATGTGCCATTTGAAGAATTAAAAGAATTAAGTAATTACTATAGTCATGATAAAAAGCTTTTTATTCAAGATTTAGAAAAATTCTATGATAAAGTTTTCTCTTTAACATATAGAGAAGAAACTGAGAATGTTATTAGAAAATTTATTCTTTTTACTAAAGTAGAAATTTATAAAGATAAAGAGTATGTGGCTATTGGTGTTAATCCAGATTTAGAACATATTATTAATTCATTAACTAGTAACTTCACTAAATTTGAACTTAGAGAAATGACACACCTTAAATCTACATATTCTAAGCATATGTTCAGAATACTTAAGCAGTATAAACATACTGGCTATGTAAAAATTAAAATTGATGATTTTAGAGAACGGCTAGATATTCCTAATAGTTACCGTATGACAAATATTAATCAAAAAGTATTAGCCCCTATCATTAAAGAATTAGGCTTCATTTTTAATAATCTTAATATCAATAAAATAAAGGCAAAAAAAGGACGTAAAATTGAATGGTTAGAGTTTACCTTTGACGCTGAGAAACGTATTCATAGCAAACGACAACCTCAAATGAAAGATATAGATAAACAGAAACAATTCATAAGCCGAG
>OKWQ01000606.1_pt1 | contig 9606 bp, 13 predicted proteins | sample 1607071 | NCBI WGS metagenome assembly OKWQ01 (sample SAMN07501039, study PRJEB24779) | human gut metagenome
TATAGGATATAATATACGAAAAGTAATGGGATTTGAACCAGAGCTTGTAGCAGATGGAGTTAGAATAGGTGATATAAGAGATACAAGAAAATTAAATGATATTGATGCACCTCGTTTAAATGATATTCAAAAGAACTATAATAAAATTGTTAATGGTGAAGAAGGTATAAAGGGGGTAAGTAAAGCTGATTATTCTAAAATAATAAAAGAATCGACAGCAGAAGAAACAAATACGTGGTGGAAAGACGTTATGGGATATGACCCACCATATACTCCTGGTACTGTTACTAAAGAAATAGAACTAGTAAGTAATAAAAAATTTGTAAGAGTTTATGATGGGACAAATTCAAAAATGTATGGTGGTTGGGTTATGGATGCTGATGATATAGCAGGACTTACACCATTAGAAATACAAGATAAATATGCATTACCTTTTACGCCTAAATATATTTGTGATGTTGATATAGATGCAGGAACTGTTTTAAGAACAGGGGAAGCTAATCCGCTATTTGGATATAAAGGTGGAGGAACGCAATTTGATTTAATGGGACAATATTTAGGTAAATTTTCTAATGAAAGATTGATTGGAGGAAAATAGATGTCTAAAGTTAGTTATAACAAAAATACAGTATATATAGATTCAATGGAAGTTAATTTTAAATATAATATTCTAGAAATAGAAGAGGTTAGTGATAAAATCCTAGTTCTATTAAAAATAGAACCAGGATGTAGTGAATTGGATAATTTATATTGTATTTCAAGGGATGGTAAAATGTTATGGAGAATAGAAGCAGTGGATGAAAATTACGCTGGAAAATTAAGATTTCCCTATTTCGGAATAAGTTCAATTAATCTAAAACACTCTGTGGTAGATTTTTATGGAAGAAGATTTTTCTTTGATATAGAGACCGGAAAAATCGTGGGAAAGGATATTGTTAAATAATAGATAACTAGATTCAATATTAGTAGCATTTTAAATGCATAAAACTAAAGAGTCTAGAATTAAAGAAAAATTAAGAAAAGATAAGATAAGTTATACTGCATAATTATTATAATGCAGTAAGTAGTAATTAAAAGAAAAAGTAAATATATATTATAATAATGATAAGAGTCAATGTTTCTAAGTAAAGAAATATTGGCTCTTTTTATATGTAAAAAATTCAAGGAGGTAAGGAGTATGTGTCAATTAATTGAGGATTTCAAGATAAGTCTAATTGAAGATGGTAAGAGTCCTAAAACAATTGAAAGCTATATTGGAGATATTAAAGCATTTAAAGAATTCCTAGGAAGTAAAGGAGTTGAATTTAACGCTACGTTACAACGATTCTACGTAGTAAGCTACAAGAATTTTCTAGTAGAGAATAACTACGAGGTAGCAACAATTAATAAAAAGATAAATAGCATTCATTCACTAAATAGATACCTTGTAGTAACTGGAGAAATGAAAGAAATAGTTGTAGAAAATTCTAAGGATAGAGTTAAGATAGCTTATGGTTCAGAAAAACAAGTAGAAGTTTACAGTGATAAGGAGGTTGAGAGGATATTGTTTTACATTCAGAATGAGGACAAGGTAAGTAAAAGAAATAAGGTGGTTGTAATGTTACTTCTATATACAGGAGTTAGAGTAAGTGAACTATGTAGCATCAAGATTAAAGATATTGATTTCTTGAACTACTCAATAAAGATATACGGTAAAGGAGGTAAATTCAGAGAAGTACCAATGAAATTCGACTTAGCTGATGTAATCAAGGAATACATTAAAGATAGAGATTCTAGCTTAAGAGATTCAGAATATCTAGTAATAGGACAAAGAGGAGCATTGAGAAGAGATGCTATAAATACAATGCTTGAAAGATTAACTAATGAGATAGGAATGGTAAATAAATTAAAACCCCATACCTTTAGACATACTTCTGTACAAGAATAATAAATAGAGGAGTACCAATCTCAACAGTAAGTAAACTAGCAGGACATAGTAGTGTAGATACTACTGCAACATTTTACATTAATAGCAGCAGAGAAGAAAAGTTAAAGGCAGTAAATCTACTATAGAAAGGATTCAAGAAATGATAATAATGAATACATTAGAGGATATAGAGAAAGCCGAGATAACTCCAAGGGAGTTGAAGGAAGAAATACTACAACATTTTCAAGAAATAGCTGAAAGTGTTGTAGATAAATACTGGAAGATGTACAACTTAAAAGAAGTTGGAGATATTGTAGTTCTTTAAGGTGATGACTCAATAGAAGTTCTAAATAAGTACAATCTACTGGATAAGCAATCAAAGAAAATAACATCAATACCAGAGTTTACAGAAGTAATTGTAATAGGTGATGTTGAGATAATGAAATCAACATTCATTCTAGGAGATTCTTTCGGGATAGCCCTATACTATAAAAGCGGTAAACTAGGAAGAGAAAACGAGAATTTTTTAAAGGAATATAAAATATAGGAGGTACAGAAAAAATGGAAATAGCAATACTAATTGCAAGAATAATATTACTAATACTAAGTGGAATGTCATCAGTTGGAGCAGTTGAGGAAGTAGCAAACTGTAGCGGTGTGGCATCAGCAAAGTTATGGAGAAATTTGCCTAATAGGTTCAAGTAGGAAATTGGAAATTATAAATGAATATGAAAAAGTTAAATTGTAAGAGAATTAGAGGATATTAGAGTAATGCAGAGAACGTAATGAAAAAAAGCATATAAATGAACAAAATAGCAGGGGTAAGGGCAAGGAAGTCTTGGACTAGAAAAATTGGAAATTGAATGAGGCAAGGCAATCTAGGAGTAAAGGTAATCGTCTTTAATCATATTTTAAGCAGAGGAGAAATCATTGTATACTTCACTCATAAGGCTTCTAAAAAGCTAATAAAAAGTAGTGGAGTGATACAAATGAATGAAAATAATAGTAACATAACAGAAGAATTAATTCAACGTGGTTTTATAGTTGATGAGAAAACTAAAGCGGTAAAAGGCTTTAATGCTAATGAATTTGCTTTATATGTTAAATCTAGAATGTATATAATTTACGCTAAGGATTGTTACTTTTACTTATATGGAGGAGGAGTATGGACAAAAGAAGAAGAAACAATGATACAAGTAATGCTTAGAGATATTCTACAAGAACCTAAATTCGGAGTGTGGACACTTAAAAGAGAGAAGGAATACATGGAAGCATTAAAAAGAACAGTCTACTATAATGGTGAAATGAATCCTATAAAAAACTATATTAACCTAAAAAACTGTCTATTTAATACTGATGATTTTTCAGTAAGAAATCATAGTGCAGATTTTCTAAGTAGTATTAAAATACCAGTAGAATATGATGGTTCAGCAAGATGCCCTAGGTTTCTTGAATTCCTGAAAGTATGTTTTCAGAATGATGAAGAAAGAATAATTGTTGCTCAAGAATGGCTAGGATATCTATTGACAGCAGAAACTAAAGCACAAAAAGCATTAATTTTATATGGAGGTGGTGGAAATGGAAAAGGTGTTTTTACTGAAGTATTAACTTGGCTAATAGGAGAAGAGAATATATCTAATATACCATTAAATGAATTAAATAAAGGATTTTCAAGGGTATGTATATATAATAAGACTGCTAATATAAGTAATTAGAATGAAACAGAGGGTAAAGGATTCAATACTCAATATTTCAAGAGCATAGTAGGTGAAGATACAATAAATGCAGAGCAGAAGAATAAACCAGTATTTAGCTTTAAACCTACTGCAAAGATTGTAATGTCTATGAATAACTTGCCCTATACTAATGATAAAAGTTATGGATATTATAGAAGATTATCAATACTACAATTTAGTGCATATATCCCTGAAGAAAAAAGAGACAAGCAACTAAAAGATAAATTGAAAGAAGAACTTTCTTGAATATTTAACTGGGCTATAGAGGGGTTACAGAGATTAAGACAAAACAACTATAACTTCAGTAAGAGTAGCAACATGGAAGAATTACTTTCTCAATATCAAAAAGAATTGAATCCAATAATACAATTCTTTGAGGAGTGTATTGAAATAACTAATGATACAGTAAGAGAAGATACTAAGGTAGTATATAATACATTTAAAAATTGGGCATATCATAACGGATTGAGAGGATATACCAATATAAGTAATCAAAAATTCTGGAGAGAATTCCATAGATATGCAGAAAGCTCAGGGTATAAGATAGGTAAGCGTAAATCAAATACTATTAGATTCCGTACAGGAATAAAGGTAGTTGGAGAATATAAAGTAACTAATGGGTATAATGGTTGGGCTTAATAGGGCAGATGCTGGGCACTTAAATTTATGATAAATACAGTTAAATCAATAAGTTAGGCATAAGGGCATAGATAAAATTTATTTTATTTATTTTTCAATAAAAATTCATTCAAAAATAAATAAGAATTTTATGAATAAAGAGCCCTAATGGCCTAACCTAGTAAAATCAATAACTGGCAAGAAAAAATAAAGCCCTAAAAAGCCCAAAAGATAGCCCAATAATGAAAATTGGAAATAGAGTAATCAATAATAAAATGAAATTCTAAGAATAAAGGAGAAATTGAGAGAAAATGACTAAAAACCAGTGAAAAATCTAATAAATAGAGTGTTTTCATTAAAGGAAGTCCTTAACTGGAAATTGTAGAAAGTGGACTAGTCTAGGAAATCTAGGGCTAGTCCTAATTGCTTTAAATGAAGATTTTCAGAGAATGAGATTTCAGAAGATACAAGCTATACTAAACCTAAAAGAAATAGTAACTAATGCGGGAGTGGGATATCTCAAAGTAGAAGATTCAATAATGATTTCATTGAAAACTACATGGTCATTACTTCTAGCAGAACAAGAACGGATTGGCTTTCGCCCCCATGCACAATAATTCTCTAAGAGGAATTGATTGAATGCTTTAAACTGAGGTTGCCTGCGTTCCTGCATGAATAATGAATAGGAGTGAGTAGATATGCATAAGAAACAAAATTATATATATGTTGGATTAGACCTACATAAAGATACCCATACCGCTGTAATAATAGATTGCTGGGATGAGAAGATAGATTCAATAACAATTGAAAATAAGCCTTCTGATTTCACAAGACTAATGAATAAAGTAAACAAGATAGAAGGTAAGCTAACACCAGTATATGGACTTGAAGATGTTAATGGCTATGGTAGAAGTCTAGCCGTATTTCTAATAGAAAGAGGAATGATAGTAAAGGAAGTAAATTCTGCACTTTCCTTTATGGAAAGGATGAGTTACCCAACTACTAAAAAGAGTGATGATTGGGATGCTAATTGCATCGCATCAGTTCTACTAAGAAAGCTAGATACACTACCAGATGCTAATCCACAAGACCTATACTGGACTATAAAAATGATGGTGAATAGAAGAGATTCAATAGTAAAATCAGTAACAACTCTAACTAATCAACTTCATGAGAATTTAAACTATAATTACCCTAGCTATAAGAAATTTTTTTCTGATGTGAATGGAAAAACTGCATTAGCATTCTACGAGAAGTACCCATCACCGAAACACCTACAAGGTGTAACCGATGAAGAATTAGCGGAGTTTCTAAGGAAACCTAGTCATAACAGTTGTTCCACAAGAAAAGCTAAAGAAATACTAGACATTGTAGAAAGTGATGGAGATACAACAAGGGAATACCAAGAGTCTAGAGATTTCATAATTCAGAGCATTGTAAGAGACATTGCTTTTAAGAGTGAGGAAATCAAGAAAGTTGAGATAGAAATGAGAAAGCTACTAAAACTACTAGACCTAAAGCTAGAAACAATTCCAGGAGTAGATACAGTAACTGCAATAGCACTAGTTGCTCATATAGGAGATATTAAAAGATTCCGTAACGCTGATAAGCTAGCTAAATTTTCTGGAATAGCACCAGTAAATTTCAGTTCAGCAGGTAAAGGAAAAGATAAAAAGAGTAAACAAGGTAATAGGGAACTTTATGGAGTGTTCTATTTCCTAGCAGTGCAACAGGTTCAAGTTTCTAAAAAAGGAACTTCTAGAAATCCAGTTTTCCTAGAATACTATAAGAGAAAGATAGCAGAAGGTAAAACCAAGATACAAGCATTAGTGTGTGTAATGAGAAGGCTTAATAATATCATCTACGGAATGATGAAAAATAAAACTGAATATGTGATGCCTAATGTAGAAATAAAAGAGGTTGCATGATAAAATTAAGTTAACAGATTAAGGAAAAACAAGGCTAAAAAAGTAACTACATAACAGAAAAAATGAAAAGTAGTTGGAAGTGGTCTTAAAACTGTGATAAGGATTGAAAATACTCAATCCTACCAATAAAAATAAAAAGACAGACTATGCCCCAAGGGGGTTATTAAAGCTAGTAACTATAAAGTTGTAAATGAATATACCGCCGAAGAGACAAATCAGTGGTTTATGGATAATGTAAAACCAGATTATAAACCACCATATAAACCTAGTACAGTTGTAAATGAAATTAAGTTAACTCAAGATACAACTTTTGTACGTGTTTATGATAATACCCCAGGAGGTTCTGGTATGTATGGAAGCTGGGCAATGAGGGCAGAAGATATTGAAGGATTGACAGCAAAGCAGATTCAAGATAAATTTGCTTTGCCTAATACTCCTAAATATATATGTGATGTTAAAATAGATGGAGGTACACATATGAGAGTTGGTGAAGTAAACCCACTTGAGGGCTGGGGTAATGGTGGAGGCACTCAATATGATTTAATCGGTCAAAGAGTAGGGGATTTCATAAATGAAAGACCTATAAAATAGGAGGAAAGTATGTATAGTATAAAAGAAAATATCTTGTTTATTGATTCGATAAAGGTAGAATTTAATTTTAATATCAGAAGTGCAGTAGAATATTTTGATAAAGTAATAATTCTTTTAAGTATTCCTTATACAAAAAATGATATTAATAATATTTATTGCATAGATAAGTCTGGAAAGATAGTATGGCAATCAGAAGATTTAAAATTGCTTTATCCTAATCTGAAAAATCTTCCATATGAACAAATGGGGATAAAAGATAATACTCTGTATGCTTCTGATTTTTATGGTAGAAGTTATTCTATTAATTTGGATACTGGTAAAATAGAAGGCTGTAATATAGTTAAGTAAAAATCAGTTTATAGAAATTTATATCTATAGGAAGAATATTAATAAGCTACTAAAGTTAATTACTTTTTAACGAAAATTTCTTGTGAATTTTAGGAAGTGTTAAGATAATTAACTGCAAAAATAAGGTTTAATTGACTGCATAAAAATTTTTTTTCATAGAAGAGATTAAAGTTAACTAAAATATTAATAATTAAAGCTGCATAATTTTAATAATGTAGTGAGATAAAGACATAGGAACTAGCTGAAAAATAAAATAGGTTAGTTTCTATTTTTTCTTGAAAGAATTATTGGAAATACTAGTGTGTAGCAGTAAAATATAAAAAGATAGACTCTGCCCCGAGGGGGCGGCTGATGCTGTTGAAAAAGCTATATCCAAAATAGATGAAATTGAAGTGAATTTTAATTATAAGACTAAATATGATGAAGCTGAATTTGCTAGGCAATTGGCAGACCAAGAAGCTGGTATGAATAAATTAACAGTTGATGAGTACTTAAAAAATAGAGAAAGATATATTGCAGAAGGTAGAGCAATTGAAGGAAATATGGCTCAGCAGGCTGCTAGAGAAAATGCATATTTAGATAAAGTTACGGAATTGCGTAGAAATGGATTATCTCAAGAACAAGCAAAGATAAAGGCAAAAGAGTGGATGGATACACAGGCGGCTCTACATAATCCAGACCAAATTGCAGGCGGAAATCCAGTAAATATTGGTGGAATGGGTAATAAAGCAATCAATTCATCTATTGGGTCACAGTGGAAATATAGAATAGATGCTGTTGATGAACAAATCCAGGCAATGATTAAAAATATGACTGATACTGAAAGGAAAAATACTTATTTAAATATAAAATTAAAATACTAGGAGGATAATCTATGAATGATGATTTATTTAAAGAATATAAAATAGAAAGTAAGGTTGATAGCAAAATAATTAATAAATATAAAGTAACTATACCGAGTGAGTTAACATCTGTATGGGAAAGTCATGGATTTGGTTCTTTATTAGGCGGATATTTAAAAATAATTAATCCAGATGAATATCAAGCGATTATAGATATGTCATATTTTAGGGCAAATGTATCTATTCCTATCTTTGTAACTGCATTTGGGGATATAATCAGTTGGGAAGAAAATAGATATATTAGAATGATAAAATATAAAAATGGAACATTTAAAGGGATATCGGCAGGATTTGATTTCTTTTGGGAGGATGTAAATACTGATTATTTTTGCGAAGAATTTTTTGAATTGGATAAGTACAATAAAGCAGTTTCTAAATTGGGAGAATTAGAATATGACGAATGCTTTGGATATGTACCGTTATTAGGTCTAGGTGGTAGTGAAAAAGTAGAAAATTTAAAGAAAGTAAAAATAAAAGAGCACATAGAATTAATTACACAAATGGTAGGTAAAATTGAATAATATGACAAGAATTACTTACTACAAAACTATAACAATTTAAATGCATAAAATATATCTTATAAGCTTTTCTTGAAAGTATAATAAGTTGATAAATTTATTAACTGCATAATATTAATAATGCAGTGAAAGAAGTTAAAAAGGTTAATGTTTCAGTAATGGAGCATTAATCTTTTTTTCATGTACTGAAATATTTATAAAAGCCAAGATAACAAGGCTTATATTAACGCCGTAAGCTTAAAGTTAAGGAAATCCTAGAGTCAATAATTCCACTTGAAATAGTGGCCAATTAGGAACAATAAATATGTAGGGAAAAAATCAATTCCACTAAAAAATAAAAAGAATTGAAGAGATGAAACATATAAATAATGAAACTTGGAAAAAGGAACTCGGGACTTGAAAAGAGCGGCGGGGATAGAGAGGAACAATAACATAAAGAAAAATAAGATAAGTAAGAAGTCATAAAGAGCAATCTTTTATAAGTAAGATTGGAAATTCATTAATATCATTTGGAAATAAGGTCTTTAATGGAGTAAGTAGTTTCTTTAAAGATGGAATTAACATAATGAAATCTATAAATAATCCTTCTGTAAATTGGACTAGCGGCTATGGTTTTCATGGAAGTTTAACATCAGGAAATTTTAATTTAGGAATGTATCCTGGATTAGCTATGGCTGGAATGGGTTTTGGAGCAGGAGTAACAACATTAGGACCTATAATTCATGGAGGAGTAACAAATAACAATAAAGGAGTCGAAGAATATCTAAAAAAATCTTTCAATCAGCTATTGTTGGGTAATTTTACTAATGATGTTACAGCTTTAGGAACAGTTGGACAAGTTGGATTAGGCTTACTGGGAGCCGATTTACCATTAGATATTAGAGATATAAGCGCTGATTTTATTAATTGGGAATGGTCATGGAAGCATGCAGGACAAACAGCACTTGATTTATTAGCTTTATTACCGATAATCGGAGCAGTAAAATATGCGGATGAGGCATGGATAGGATTAAAGAATGGATTTAAAGTTATAAAAAATTCTGATATAATAAATAAAAT
>OKWQ01000616.1_pt1 | contig 9434 bp, 10 predicted proteins | sample 1607071 | NCBI WGS metagenome assembly OKWQ01 (sample SAMN07501039, study PRJEB24779) | human gut metagenome
TTGCGCCCAAGGTACTTTTCAATGGTTTTTGCTTTGGCAGGAGACTCCACGATAACCAAATTTTTCTTTGGTGTCGCTCTTTTTTTAGTCGTCTTTTTTGCCGTTGATTTCTTTGTTGTTTTAGTTTTCGTTTTTGTTGTCGTTGCTGTCGCCATAGATTATTTCCTTATTTTGTTATAAACTGGCTGCGCCATTAATCTGTCTATATTTTAGTCACAAGACATTAAAAAGTGCAACACCTTGGACCGAGCAACTAACATAATACCGTCCTTTCCTTAAACTGTCAATAAAAAAATTTTTTCTCTATAGGAGAAGTTTGATTTTTAAGAAAACTCAGAAAGGATATCAAATCCCGTCGTAATACACTTTGCGCCCTCTTGAATGAGGTGATGACAGCCATCCGATTTTCCGTCTAAAATATTTCCTGGAATAGCAAAAACATCTCTTCCTTCCTCCATGGCACGCTCACAAGTAATCAAACTTCCCGATCGAAGCTTAGCCTCTACAACTAAAACCCCCTGACACAAGCCTGAAATAATACGATTTCGTTCTGGAAAATGATACTTGAGAGGTTGTTCACTCGGTGCATATTCTGAAAGCACGAGATGATTTTTACTCATATAATCCTGCAAAGCTTTATTTTCTTTAGGATAATAGACGTCTAGTCCAGTCCCAATAACTGCAATGGTGTTACCTTTATTTTTCAAAGCTTCCATATGGGCACAGGTATCAATGCCACGCGCCAGGCCACTAACGATAGTAAAATGATTACCGAGTTCATTAACAACCTTACGAACCGACTGTTTTCCTGTTTCAGAGCACTTCCTTGCCCCAACAATTGCTAACTTAGGTTTACTCAACAACTCAATATTTCCTTGATAAAAGAGGAGAACTGGTGGATTGTAGGTGTGCTTTAACTCAATCGGATACTCCTGGTCAAAAATAGATACTGTCGGATAACGCTGATACTGCTCTTTAAGTTGCTTAATATCTAAAGTCTTGTATTTTTCCATAAAAAGAACGGCATTTTTAGACTTTGAAACCACTGCCATATCTCGTAAACTTAATTTTCTATCTTGAGTCTTCTGATAGTCTAAAATATTAAGGATGTTTAAATTCGTCAATCCAGCGGCTTTTAGTTTAAAAAGTTCAAAGTTATTCATATAAATACCTCCATTTCTTTATTCGCAAGAGATAAAGAAAAAAGTTCCCTTTATGGAACTTTCCTTGATTATAAATCATTTTCAGACATAAAATAAGACGCTGCGCCTAGGAGGTTACTGTCGTTATGAAAATGACAAGCTTGAATCGAAATTGGATCAAAACCTAAATCAGACTTTTCATTAAATAACTCTTCATAAGCATTAACAATACCTGCTATCAAAGAATTTTGTCTGCTGATGCCTCCGCCGATAACGACTCTTTCTAAGTTCATGAAAGTCTGTAAATTCAGAATAAGCACCGCAATTTCATGACAATAGTCCTTAAATAGCGAATTGAGTTTTTCAAATTGACCTTCTTCTATAGCTGAGAAGACAGCTGGACCATCATCCTGATCTAAGCCAAGTAATTGACTGGCCTCATGGACAAAACCAACCGCAGAACCTTTATTATCAACAAGGCTAATCAGTGCCTGCTTAAACAAGGCCCACTTGAAAGGGAGAGCCGTTTGACTCTTACTTTGAGAACTTGGTCCTATCAGAAATTTGGAAACCAAGAGAGGTGTTAACAGGGCTCCCTGAGAGACGAGTCCTAAGCCAACACCCGTACCTAAAACCAAAGCAGCACCACAATCAACTTCTTGTAGACTACCATATCTAGCTTCAGCCAGAGCAGCCGCATCAGCATCATTAATAACCTTTACAGGTAATTGAAAAGTTTTAGATAGACCTGTTCCAAGAGGAATAGCTGTTAAATAAGGGATAAGGCCACCCTTGAAAACAAAGCCACGTTTACTATTAATTTCTCCCGGACACGCAATAGCAATCCCCGAAATTTCATCTTCATATGATGAAACAATATTTTCTAAAGTTCCCCAGAAATCATCTATGCTTGCTGGAGTTGGAACTTTAGATTGATTGGTAATATTGAAATTATCGTCAACTAAACCAAACTTGACAAAGGTTCCTCCGATATCAATAGCTACAATCACTCTGCTCACCTACTTTTTAAGCATTGACTTTATGGGTTCAAAGCTTCTTCTATGAATTGGCGTGATACCAAGTTTATCCAAACCAGATAAATGCTCTTTAGTTCCATAGCCTGCATTTTTGGTAAATGCATAGCCAGGATACTCTTGATCATAATCAGCCATCATCTCATCACGGGTTACCTTTGCTACGATTGATGCTGCAGCAATAGATAAGGAATTAGCATCCCCCTTAATAATTGATGTTTGTCCTATAGGTAAATCTAAAGTCATAGCATCAATTAACAACTGTTCTGGTTGAGGACTGAGGTTTTCAATAGCTTCAATCATAGCAAGTTTAGTTGCCTCATAAATATTGACATCGTCAATGACATGATTGTCCTTAACACCAATACCGACAGCCACTGCTTGTTTCATTACCTGCTTATAGATGGCTTTATGTTTTGATTTTGGGATTTTTTTACTGTCATTGAGGCCTTTGATTTTGCAAAGCTTTGGCAAGATAACAGCTGCAGCAACCACTGGTCCAGCCAGGGGGCCTCGTCCAACTTCGTCAACACCTGCAATGAGTTCAACTCCCTGGGCATAGAGCAATTTTTCGTAATTAAGCATAGTTTCCAAACGCTCATCCTCCGCAATCTCCGCCAGGATGGCCTTACGGCGTTGCTTAATAGCGGTCTGTACGCCAGTACGGCTATCTTCCTCAAATGTCGCCCAACAATGGTCGTCTAGGTCTGTCAAAGCTGCTAATTGTTCCTTGACTTCTTTAATTGTCTCCGTCAGTATCAACCCCAACAATATCAAGTGTGTAACGGCCTAGTTTTCCATCACGAACATCTTTGACAAAAAGACTGTAAAAACGGTCATAATCTTCACGAAAGCCTAGTTTTTGGGTCATTTCCATAATGATTTCTGGAGCCTCTTCTTCAAGGTCAATCCCTTTAAAACGTTCCTCGAGACGTTCTGGATAGTAGGTTTTAAAGTAGTTGAGTCCAAAAATAGTGACTTCATCCATTGGTAACAGCTGGTCTTTGATAGCACCCGTCAAAGCAAGTTTCAAGCCAACCAATTCATCCTCAAACTTAGGCCACAAGATACCCGGAGTATCAAGAATTTCCAAGTCCTTATTTGACTTCAACCATTGTTGGCCTTTTGTAACACCAGGCTTATTTCCCACAACAGCAATTTTTTTACCAGCGAGACGGTTCATCAAGGTCGATTTCCCTGCATTTGGAATACCAATAATCATGGTTCTCAAGGTCTCTTTCTGAATCCCACGTTCACGCAAGCGTTGAATTTTCTCAGACATAAGACTCTTAGCAGCCTCTGTCACCAATTTAACCGTAGACTGCTCCTTGGAATTAATAGCCAGAGTTTTAATGCCTTGTTTCTCAAAGTAAGTACGCCACTCTTTGGTCCGATTGCTGTCAGCAAGATCCGATTTATTGAGAATTAAAAGCTTAGGCTTGTCGCCAACAATCTTAGTCAACATAGGGTTTTGACTTGAAAATGGTAAACGTGCATCCACTAAAATAGTGACAAAATCAACATGCTTTATATTTTCCTGGACCTGTCGGCGAGCCTTGGACATGTGCCCAGGGAACCATTGAATAGTTGCCATTTGTTTTTCTCCTCTTTAATAGCCTTAGTAAAATATCATATAAACTCTTTTAAAAAAAGCCAAAATCTTGGCTTTACTTCACTTATATTATAACAGATTTAGGTTGAGATGCCCAATTGTTATCACTTGGTTAGGCCTCAATAGGCATGAAGTTACCGACAATTTTACCGATAATTCGAGGGTCTTCATCATAAGGAGCAAATTTGTCACCGTAGCGTTTATTAAGAGAAACTAAACGCAGGCCCTCTTCCTCACGATAAACCTTTTTGATATAGGTTTGACCATCCCAATCCACAGCATAAACAGCACCATCATAATCAAAACCAGTTTGTTTGATCAACACTACTTCTCCATTTAAGTAAGTGGGTTCCATAGAATCTCCAAAAACCCAAGAAGCAAAATCATGGTCTAATTCTTCATCATAGAAAACTTCATCATAATTGCCATCACCAAAATAAGTATATCCTGTTCCGGCTGATAAACGCTCGAAAACTTTGTAAGAGTATAACGGAATAACAGGTGCTTTCTGCCTTTCTGCTTCTTGTTCTTCTAAAAGAGCCTTAGTGAGTCTCAAAGCTTCTTTACGATTTTCGTCATTAAGTTCCAAGTAAACTTCCACTATCTCATGTTCAGACAGAAAATAGGTCTCAGCCACGCCAAAAAGTTGGGCCAATACTGTAAGATTCTTTTGATTTGGCTTTGTCTTACCATTTTCCCAATTAAAATAAGAGGAGCGTGAAATTCCCAGATGCTTAGCCACTGATGCTTGACTCATTCCTTGCGCTTCTCGAATTTCCTTTAGTTTTTGTCCTGAAAACATAGCCACCTCCGTAAGTTAATAAACTAACATAAGTTTACCAAAAAAAGTAGTTGATTTCAAGTGAAATCAACTACTTTTACATTTCTCTTTTGTATTATTCTTTGACCAAAAATCCTATATTGTCAAGTGCCTCTTCAATGTAATCTAAATCTTGTTGACTATCAGCTTCAACAAGGTGATAGTGAACACCATTGGTTAATTCAGATAGTGGACGAAAATCGCTTGACGCTGCTTGTTCTAAAAAATGTCTAACATCTCGACGACAAGTCAACTTCAACAAGGTTTGAATTTCACCATAGACTGGATGATCAATCATGATATTTTGAATACGCCCCCCATTATCGACAATGGCTAGAAGCTCTTCTTCCATGTCATTCACCGTATGATTCACTTTAAAGAGTCGATGCTCATAAGAATTATCATCACTGTTTTTATAAATATAACCCCTGTTAGTTGAAATAATTTGAGCACCATCTGCTCGCAAAAGTGCAATATCTTGGACAATGATTTGACGGGTAACACCAAAATGTTCCGCCAAACTCTGCCCATTTATCGCTTCTTTAGACTGCTTTAACAGTGCCAATAATTCTTGCTTGCGATTTAAAGTCATAGACTAAACAACTCCTCTTACAACTATCGAATTTTTCGAATACTTTTGAAAATCGTTAATGCTATAACATAGTCTATCATACTATGGACAATAGTACCAAATCCAACTAAAACAAACAGAACATAAAATAGTTTTTGGAAGTCCTCTCCCGTTACTGAATAAAAAATCACACAAGCAATTACTTCAGCTACAGCATGAATAACACCTAAAACAAAGTTAAAAATTAGTGATGATTTATGGTTTTCTATTGTTTGAGGGAATTTTTTCAAATAAAAAGCTCCTAACAAACCAAAGACGATATGCGAGAATGCCCTAAAAACAATGACAATCGGATAGCCGGCCATAAGGAATCCTAAACTAGACGCTAAGATAACAAAAGCTGCTACCCAGGGCGATATAAACATAGCTAGAAATATTGGAACGTGACTTCCCAAGGTATAAGAAGCCGGTGGAATGATTAATTTAATTGGCATAATACTCGGGATAAGGATAGCAATCGCAGTTAACAAAGCTGCAAAGGTCATTTCTTGAATTCTCTTTTTCGGTTTCATAATCTACTCCTTTTTATTGTATATACACTAGTATATTACAATGTATATCCCTAGAAGTCAATATGCCATAAAAAAACTAGAGCCATAAGCCCTAGTCCTTTCTTATTTACGTTTTTTCTTAGCCTTCTTCATCTTGTTAGCTTGACGTTTCATAGCATGTTTCATAGCAAATGAACCGACCTTACCTTTAAGACCACCACCAAGCATTTGGCTAAGGTCCATGTTCCCAAGGTCCGGCATACCTGCGCCACCCATCATGCCTTCAAGGGCAGACATATCCATATTACCCATATCAGGCATATTTGGCATGTTTTTTGGCATATTATTTGGGTTAAGGCCCATTTGACGCATCATTTGCTCCATATCACCAGACATAACACCTTGCATCATTTGTTTGGCTTGGTTGAAGTCTTTAATAAACTTATTTACTTCGATGAAGGTATTTCCCGAACCATTGGCAATACGGCGACGACGACTTGGTGTCAAAAGATCTGGATTTTCTCGTTCTTCTGGTGTCATTGATGATACAATGGCACGCTTGCGTGCAATCTGTTTCTCGTCTACTTTAACATTAGCCAAGGCTGGATTGTTAGCCATACCTGGCAACATCTTAAGCAAATCCTCCATAGGACCCATATTTTGCACTTGGTCTAATTGGTCGATGAAGTCATTGAAGTCAAAGGTGTTTTCACGCATCTTTTCAGCCAACTCAAGAGATTTTTTCTCGTCGTACTCTTGAGAAGCTTTTTCAATAAGGGTAAGAAGGTCTCCCATCCCCAAGATACGGCTTGACATGCGGTCTGGGTGGAAAGTCTCAATATCCGTAATTTTCTCACCAGTACCTGTGAATTTAATTGGCTTACCAGTAATCTCACGAATAGAGAGAGCTGCACCACCACGTGTGTCACCGTCAATTTTAGTAAGAACGACACCTGTGATATCCAGTTGTTCATTGAACTCCTTGGCAACATTAGCAGCTTCCTGACCAATCATGCTATCAACAACCAAGAGGATTTCGTTTGGATGGGCGAAATCCTTGATATCACGCAACTCTTGCATGAGGGTTTCGTCAATCTGCAAACGACCCGCCGTATCAATCAAGACATAGTCATTTTTATTGGCACGCGCTTGTTCCAAACCATTTTTGACAATCTCAAGCGCTGGTGTCTCTGTTCCCATATCAAAAACAGGAACATTAATTTGTTGACCCAAGGTCTTCAACTGGTCAATGGCTGCTGGACGATAGATATCCGCCGCAATCATCATTGGGCGAGCTTCTTGTTCTTTAATCAGCTTATTAGCTAATTTACCAGCAAAGGTTGTTTTACCAGCCCCTTGGAGACCAACCATCATAATGATTGTTGGAATCTTTGGAGATTTCTCAATTTCAGATGTTTCAGACCCAAGAATCTCTGTTAATTCTTCATTAACAATCTTGATGATTTGTTGTGAAGCATCAAGAGTATCAATGATTTCGTGACCTACGGCACGTTCACGGACACGTTTGATAAATGTCTTAACAACCGGTAGGGCAACGTCTGCTTCAAGGAGTGCCAAACGAATCTCTTTAGTGACTTCTTGAACTTCTTTCTCTGAAAGTTTTCCTTTACGTCTTAGATTTTTGAAAACGCCTTGCAAGCGTTCCGTTAAGCTTTCAAAAGCCATATATTATTTCCTCTCTTACTTTCTGCTTGAATCTAATCTCTATTATCAATGCTACTTAGAATTTCAATTTGTTCCTGAAGATAGCTATCATCTGGGTATTTTTCCATGATATCATCAAAAATTTGGCTACGGACGATGTAATCTGAATACATATGTAGTTTCATCTCGTAAGCTTCCAAAATCTTCTCAGTACGTTTGATGTTATCATATACCGCCTGACGACTGACGCCAAATTCTTCAGCAATTTCTGCCAAACTATAATCATCCGCATAATAAAGCTCAATATAGTTCATCTGCTTATCTGTTAACAAGGCAGCATAGAACTCAAAAAGAGCATTCATGCGATTGGTTTTTTCAATTTCCATAAGCTCCATTTTACCATAAAATCATGGTGTTAGCACGATTCTTGTGCAGAAAAAAGCAGTGTCTTCTAATTGTTCTCCAAATAAAACTCAAAACGATCACCGACATAGTAGCTACGTACATATTCGAAAGCCTGTCCGTCTTGAAGAAAGGAAATTTGCGTCAGACTTAAGAGGGCATCACCAGTCTTAACCTTGAGGTGCTTGGCTAGACTACTATTGGCCAAACTAGCCGAAATGGTTTGTTGGCTCTTCCCTATTTCATAACCATTATCGGTTAAGGTCTTGAAGAAATGTTCTGTAATTTCAGATTCTTCAAAGCCACGGATAATCTTTTCAGGGATACTAGCAATCTCATATGCAACTGGAATGTCATCGGCAAAGCGAACACGCTCCATCCTAATCACATAAGACTGTGGTAAGACACCTAAATTCTTGATTTCAAACTCATTGGGATGTAGACGTTTATAAGAAATAAGCTGACTAGACGGCTTCTTGCCTTGCGCTTTGACGATTTCCGTAAAACTCGTGGTTCCACGCATCTTCTCCTTAACACGACTACTGGCAACGAAGGTCCCACTACCTGGTTTACGCTCCAAAATCCCCTCGTCAACTAACAGTGTTATGGCCTGCCGTACAGTCATGCGACTGACATCAAAAGTTTCGCAAAGATCTCGCTCACTAGGAAGACGTTGCCCAATTTTCCAAGTACCTTCATCAATATCTTTTTTTATTTTATCATGTATGCGAATATACGCTGGTAACATCTAATACCCCCCTTGTTATCCCTATTTTACAAAAAAAGAGTCAGAATTGTAAAGGTGATTAAATGACTTGTAGCTTCTCGTATAAATCTAGGTGCTAAGTCCTTAAATTTGTGATACAATGAAAGCATAAGAGTCCTTATGTGACGTAAAAAGAAAGGGTAATAATGACTGACATTTCTACATTGAATGATGTGCAGAAAATCATTGTTCTAGACTATGGTAGCCAATACAATCAGCTTATTGCACGTCGTATTCGTGAATTCGGCGTTTTCTCTGAGTTGAAGAGCCATAAGATTTCTGCTGAAGAAGTGCGAGAGATTAATCCAATCGGTATCGTACTTTCTGGTGGTCCAAACTCTGTATATGCTGATGACGCTTTTAGCATTGATCCTGAGATTTTTGAACTCGGTATTCCAATCCTCGGTATTTGTTACGGAATGCAACTGTTGACTCACAAACTTGGTGGTAAAGTACTTCCTGCTGGTGAAGCTGGTAACCGTGAATATGGTCAATCAACACTTCGACTTCGTGCTGACTCTAAACTCTTTGCTGGTACTCCTGAAGAGCAGGTCGTCCTTATGAGCCACGGTGATGCTGTTACAGAGATTCCGGAAGGGTTCCATCTAGTCGGTGACTCAGTGGATTGCCCATTTGCAGCAATGGAAAATACGGAGAAAAACTTCTACGGTATCCAATTCCACCCAGAAGTTCGTCACTCTGTATATGGTAATGATATCTTGAAAAACTTTGCTTTTGGTATCTGTGGTGCCAAAGGTGACTGGTCAATGGCTAACTTCGTAGATATGCAAATAGCACAAATCCGTGAAACAGTTGGTGACCGTAAAGTCCTTCTTGGACTCTCAGGTGGGGTTGACTCATCTGTTGTTGG
>OKWQ01000622.1_pt1 | contig 9409 bp, 10 predicted proteins | sample 1607071 | NCBI WGS metagenome assembly OKWQ01 (sample SAMN07501039, study PRJEB24779) | human gut metagenome
TTTGAAGGGAAAAAGCTCGCTGATGATATTTGACCGACATGCAAATTTAAAATATAAATATGGAAATAGGCAGTTTTGATGCAAAGGATATTATGTTGATACAGTAGGAAGAAATAAAAAAGTAATAGAAGAATATATAACAAATTAAATTCAAGAAGATTTAGCTTATTAACAAATGAGTCTAAAAGAATACATAGACCCGTTTACGGGTGGATCTGATTTAGTTTTAATTTTGAAATACTAGCTAAGATAAATAGGTTGCTAATTAGCATATAATGGGAAGTTAAAAGTTGTTGCTGAAATTCATTTCGAATTTATTACTAAAATGAAGTTGAAGTAAAAGGATCGGCATAATAGTTTTTTGGAATTTATGCACCAATCTCTTGGTAAACATTTTTTAAAATTTATCTTAGAAATTATTTAATTACAACAAAAAGTAAAGGAGAATTAGGGGTAAGTGAAAAACTAACTTCCGTTTACAAAAGGAAAATTGCTTTACATAATTATTGACTAATTTTACACAAAATGTTATCATAATAATGAATTATTAAAAGGGAAAAATTTTTATGGGAAAAAATTATTATCTATTTTAGGAGCTACATTTATAGTTGGAGCAATGGTATCTTCTCCAGTTTCAGCAGAAACCAGAGGGACATGTACTCCACAACTTAGCTTTACGGCAAGTTCTGTTACAGCAGGGATATTTGAAATGCCATTACCACCAAATACAAGTAAGTCTTTAGATGGGAGTTACTTAACTAAAGATATTCATGGAAGTCAAAAAACTAAGTATTATTCTGGTAGTATAGCTAGAGGGCAACTACAGGTGAAAACGTATGCAGATCCAAATTATGCTTCAGTATCATCTGGATTTAATTATTATTTAAATGGAAATCCTTCAGGCCATAAATCAGGTGTTTATTAAAAATTGTAAATTATAATTTAAATGAAAATTACTATTTAAATTATAGTTTGCTAAGCTACCATATAAATGGTAGCTTTTTGTGTATTAAGTATTAGTTAGGAAATTTTTTATGATTACTAACTTTAGTGGAGGGATTTTAATGAGGAGAAGATTTTTAAGTATTATAGTATGTTTATTAGTACTAATAACAGGTTTAAGTGGATGCAACAGTGAAGAGATTGATGTAGTATGGTATGTTGGAAATGGAGTAATAGAATATATAGGCAACGAAGACGATTACTACAAACCGATAATAAACGAAAAAACTAAAGCTGTTAATGAGAGATTAAAAAAATTAAATTTAAATATTAATATTGTATTTAAAGCATATAAAGATGATATTTTTTATAATTTCGGTGAAAATGCTCTTACTTTAAATCAGAATAGTAATCCAATTAATTCTTTGAAAGAAATAGATAAAGATATAGATATATTAACCTTTAATAAAGAAAATTATGAGGAATATGAAATATTAGATTCCTATTTAAATAATGAGGGGGGAGAGGAACTAAAATCTATTTTATTGCCAGAAATATGGGAGTCTCAAAAGATATTTGGAGCTATTTATCAAGTACCAAAACCAGGTTTATTGACTAATAGATATGGTTATATTGTAAATAAAGATTTTATGATAAAACATAATTTAACTATAAATGATTTTGAAGGGAGCCCATTAGAGATATTCAATATACTATCTTCTTTAGCAGTAAATGATGATAAATTTAAAAGTGAATATATATTAACTAGGCCTGAGTTTGTAAGTGTTTCAAACTTTTTTCCGGGTGAATATAAAACTCTTATGAAACAATATAATGGGTGGGAAGGAATATTAATTAGAAATTCAGACAATAAAATCGTTAATATATTTGAAGAAAATAAAATAATTGAACAATTTGAGATATACCAAGAAATTTATACAAAAGATTTAGACGGACATATTGAAAATTTAGATTTACCTGTAATTTTTTCAATGAGTACTATATTTCCTGAAGAGTATTATCAAAATAGAGAAGAACTATCAGAAGTATATATTCCTATAAGTGATTTCTTAGAAGTAGAATCTGTAGGATATGGAATTTTAAAAGATAGTAAAAATAAGGAGGCAGCTTTTACAGCTCTATCAGCAGTATATACAGATGCAACAATATCTAATATTTTAATATATGGAATTGAGGATGTTGATTATACATTAAAAGATGGACATGCAGTTAGCTTAATCGATAATAATAATTCAATGCCTTTCGGAACTTTTGTAGATATAGGTAATAATTTAATTACATTTCCATCTGAAGTAGAGCCTACAAATAAAAAAGAACTTGCTGATATATATTCTAAAAAAGCAATATCAAGGAATTCAAATGGATTTATACCTAATTATGATAATATTCAACAAGAGTATGAGCAATTATCACGTATATATGCTGAAGCAATTGTTGGAATACAATATTCTAAAATAGAAAATATGAAAGAGTATTGCTTAGAAGTAAATAATAAATTAAAAGAAGGTGGGTTAGATAAAGTAATTAATGAATTACAAAATCAATTAGATTCATATTTAGGAGATTATTAATGAAATTAGAGATTATAAATTTAACAAAAAAGTATAAAGATTTAGTTGCTTTAAATAATATTAATATAACTTTAGAAAATGGAATTTATGGTTTGCTAGGACCAAATGGATCTGGAAAGAGTACTTTTATGAATATACTCTGCATGATTTTAGAGCCAACTATAGGGGGAATTTATTTTAATAATACCAATATTAAGGAACTAAATACAGAATTCTTACAAGCTATTGGATATATGCCTCAATATGCCACTTTATATGAAGATTTTACATTAGAAGAGTATTTGTATTATATAGCAGCTTTAAAAGGACTTAGTAAAAAAAAATTAAGTAATATAGTTAATGATATACTTTGTGAAGTAAGTTTAAATAAAGTTAAAAATAGAAAAATTAAAACATTTTCAGGAGGAATGAAGCAGAGGGCAATGTTAGCGCAAGCATTATTAGGAGACCCCCAGATATTAATACTTGATGAGCCTACTGCCGGATTAGATCCTAAAAAACGTATAGAAATAAGAAATTTAATAGCTAAGTTAAGTAAAGATAAAATCGTTATTATAGCTACCCATGTAGTTAGTGATATTGAATTTATAGCAAAAGAAATTATATTGATAAAAGAGGGGAAACTTATCGTTAAGGAAACCATACAAAATTTACTTAAAACTGTTGATGGCAAAGTATTAGAGATAGAAATAGATGATACTGATATAGAAGAAGTAGGTAAAAAATATTCTGTTAGCAATATTCATTACATAGATAATAAATTATTTGCAAGAATATTAGTAAGAGATGATAGTATAGTTGGAGAGAAAGTATATCCAACAATGGATGATGTATATCTATATTATTTTGGTGATGAAAAATGAGGTTATTAAAATATGAACTTAAAAAATTAGCGTCAAATTTAAGTTTTTTTAAAATAATTGCTATTTTATTGTGTTTAAGCGGATTTTTGTTTTATTTGAATAATAAACAAATGAACCTAGACACAGAATATTATAAAGTTATTCACAATGAAATTGACTCTATGGATATTGTACAAGCAAAAAAGAAGATAGTAGACGAAAGGAATAAGTATAGAATTGATGATTGGTATCTTTATGACAATAAAATACGAACTCTAGAAAGAATAGAAGAAGAAATAGAAAATATATTAGAGTATAGTAATTTTAGAGATGGAATTAGGGAGCAATATAATAAAAATAAAAACATTTCAATATTTAAATCTAAAAATAATTATAATGAGAAATATATTAAAAAGACATTTGATGAATATGAGCAATTAGAAGTGAAGGATAATTTACATTTGACACCATCTCTTGGGGTGGAAAAATTAATGGAGTTTTCTTTGATTGACATAGTGGGAATAATTTTACTAATATATGTTGCTGGAATAACTATATATAATGAAAGAAAAAATGGATTTTTAATGTTTACCCAAACTAATTATTATGGGAAGGGAAAACAATTTATTTGTAAATTAGGAGCCTATTGGATTGTAGGAATTACTTGGACTATTTTATCTTTTTTCATCTGCTTTGTTATAAGTATAAAATTATATGGAGCTGTACCATTATCAACGGCAGTACAAAGTATGCCTAGTTTATTAACGTCTACTTATTCATTAAACGTTGGAGATTTTATAATAGGATACTTATTAATAAGATGTTTTGCATATATGATTTTATCAACAATTATAACACTATTTTCATATGTAATGGACTCATTCGTAGGAATGATGACAACAACTCTTGCTAGTTTAATAATAAGTCTCATAGCTTACAAGACAATAAATGAGTTTAGTGTTTTATCACCTTTAAAATATATAAATATTTGGCAGATTCTTAGGAGTGAAGAAATATTAGGCAAGAGTATTCTAGTTAGAGTTTGGAATGAACCTGTGGCTTTAATAAATTTTATATTTCTCGTAGTTAGTATATTAATTTTACTTATATTATTAGCTAAAAAAAATTTCACTCAAAAGGAAATTAAAAAGGCTAATAAAAGAATAGCTGTTTTTGATAAGAAACCTAGAGGATTGTTATATTATGAATTAAAAAAGATGTGGATAGATGAAAAAGGATTAGGTATTTTTAGTTTAATTATTATTATTCATATTATATTTATTGTTAATACAACTCCAAATACTAATATGGAGGACATATACTATAATAATTTTATTAATACTATTGGAGATTCTGTTACAGAAGAAACAGAAGATAAACTTATTCAAAAGAAAATAGAATTTGATGAAATACAAGAAAAATTAAATGAGACAATCAATAATAAAGAGCAAATACTTTTGATGGACAAGCTAAATAGTTTTAATGCTTTTAACAAATATAAAGAAAGATTTTATGAAATAAAAGATTTAAATATAGATAAAAAATTGTTAAAGGAGAATGAATATAAGTTAATATTTGAAGATTCCAATGTAATTAAGATAAGTGAGGTATTATTGTTTTTGCTTATAATTATTATAATTCCATCAGTATTTCAAAGGGAAAAAGAAACTGGAATGGATAAGTTGCAGAAAATAACAGTAAATGGTCGGATTAAGTTATGGAGGTCGAAAATTATTACAATTATATCTATAATACTTCCAGCTTGTGCAATAATTTTTGGAAATATAATATTAAAAAATACATTCTACTTTAAAGGGGTAAATCTTGATACATCTGTAACAAATTTAACAAATTATTTTCAATATAACTTTAATTTATCCATAAGATCCTTTTTACTTTTAACATTCATAATAAGATTAATAATTGTTAGTGCTATTATTATAATATTTAGTTTCATATCATTACGCGCTACGGGTAGATATTTAAATATAATTATTCTATCTATAATCAGTATTTTACCTATTATAGCTAGCCAATATGTTGATAGTTATATATTAAATGGGATATATAATTTAACTTTTATATACTCCTATAAAAGTATTGAATTATTTTTTATTGTATTTACTTTATTTATTTTAATATGTGTTTTTATATATAGGAAAGGGAGACAAGAATGAGGAAATTTTTATGGTTATTTTGTATAACAATATTCACTTTATCTGGATGCCAAAAGGTAGATAACGAAAATAAAATCAGTAATGACTTTAAATTTGGATATAACTTCATTAACACTGAAAAAGGAAGTTATATATTAAATAACAGACCCATAGAAAATACTAATATGGATTTTCAAATGCTTTTTTATGATAAGGATTCTGAAGTTATAGTTCCTTTATGTCCTAAAATCAATTGCAAACATAATAATAAAGATTGCTTGTCTTATGATATAACAGTTTTAAATAATGATGAATCTACAGAATATATTCTATTCTCTTATTTAAATTATAACGAGAAATTAATTCTAGCATATACATCTATTTCGGACGGTGGTATAAAAATTATGGAAGCAAATGAAGATGGTACAAATAAAAAGTTATTATTAGATATTTCAGAAGAAGCCCAATCATTAAATGTTTTTGCTATTTATAAAGATAAACTTATAATAGCATATAATGTTCCTTTAAAAGATGAACTAGAGAGGGTTGTAGGAACATCTACAATTAATAAGATGGCTATATATGATTTATCTGATAAGGAATTTAAAGTATTTACAAATGAGAATGAAGAAGAATATACAATGACATATGCCATTGGTGGAAATCAAAAAAATATTTATTATACAATATTTAATTTTTCAGATATTGATAATACTAAATATTCCATATATTCTTATGATGTATCAACGGAAAAAACAATCTTAATATCTGATGATTATAAATTTAATCCAACTGTTATGTATGATAATAAGTTATATAACATTAGTGAAGATGGTAATTTTATAGAGAGCTATGATGTTGTTTCAAAAAAAGTAGAAAATGTTATAGAGGTTAGTAAGCCAATATCTAAATTAGAGGTAGATCCGGAAAATGGTCTTTTAATATTAAGTTATATGGATAGTGACAATATATATTATAATCAAGTTTATGATTTAAAAAGTAAAAATTTTGTTTTTGATGATTTCGAGAAAGATTTTTATGTAATAGGAGAAAACTCAGGTTCATATTTTTTATCAAATTCTAAAAATGAAATTTTATTATATAATAAAGATGAAAAACAAACGAAAAAACTATACTAATAATACTAAATTTGAATGAAATAAATAGAGAAATGTGGTCTTATGTCAATATTTTAGACACAAAAAGTCAAACTTTTTTATGCTACACTTCTAGCTAATAATTCACATTGCTCTGGAGTCATGTAATTAATAGAAGAGTGTAGCCTTTTTCTGTTATACCAACCTTCAATATATTTAAATATAGCTATATTAGCTTCTTCGAAGGTATGGTATGTATTTCTATATATTTCTTCTTTCTTTATTGATGAATGAAAAGATTCTATACAAGCATTGTCATATGGACAACCCTTCTTATTAAATGATTGTATAATATTAAACTCTTTACATAGCTATTTTAAATTATTACTAGTGTATTGAGAACCTAAGTCTGTATGAAATATTATCTCTTTATTTTTATCAGGATTTTGACTGTAATGGGCATTTTTCAAAGCTTTAATAACTAAGTTATTAGTCATTCTTTTACCGAAAGCGTAGCCAATTATTTTTTTAGAATGTAGATCAAGAACTGAAGCTAAATAGCACCAACCATCTCTGATAGTATGAATATATGTAATATCTCCAACCCATTTTTCATTAATAGAAGTAGTTATGAAATCTCTTTTTAAAACGTTTTCCAAACCTTCTACCACTTTTTTATTTGAATGAGCCTTGTATTTTTTTACAGTTATTGAACAAAGGCCAAGTTCGGTCATTTTTCTTTGAACTCTCTTTATTGAGACATTAAAGCCTTCTGTACCAAGTATATAATGAATCCTAGGGGCACCATATATACCTTTATTGGCTTTATATATCCTTATAATCGCTGCTTTTAGTTCCTCATTTTTTATTTCTCTTTCAGATTTAGTTTTATCAAAAGATTTATAATATGTACTTCTAGCTACGCCTAGAACGGTGCACATAGTCTTAATATCATGGTTGTTTTTATTATTATATATAAATACTATTATTTGATCTAATTTCTTGTTGCAAATATGGCCATAGCTTTTTTTAATATTTCATTTTCCTCTTTAATCCTTGCTATTTCTCTTTTTAGCTCTTTAACTTCTTTCAGTGTCATAACTTCATTTTCATTTATTTTTATTTCTTTTTATTTCTTTTACATCTTTTATCCAACCGTTAATTGTTGATTTTGCAATGCCATATTCGCTACTTAGCTCTGCTAAGCTCATTCCTGACTTAAATAGGTCTACTATCATATCTTTATATTCTTGATCGTATCTTCTGCCCTTTCCCATAATGGATACATCCTTTCTTAACTAAATAATATTTTACTTAGTTCGACTTAGTGTGTCCACTACTTTATACTAACACCAGGTTATAGAACACGATTATCTAAGTTATCACAATCCAATTCGGACGAAGCTCAGAAATATTCATCTACAATATTTATTATTGTTAGTAGTGTATTGTTTGTCTTAGGAATATTATTTAAAGTTATAGCATTTAAATATGAGCTAGTAGTTACAAATATTTTGATATTAGGTGGACTAACAAGCATATTTATTTTTACAGAGAAACACTTGATGAATAATAAAAAGAATAAAATATTAAAATAAAAATAAATTTAAATTTTACTATTATATTTAGATGAACAAAGTTTATAATAACGTGATTTAAAAGTAAATTGGACAAATTGTTTGTCCAATTTTGTAGGTTCTATTATCAACACTGATTTAAAACAGAGTCTATTATAAAAATAATAAATATTTCAATAAAATCTTATTTCAATTTATAAGCTAGAAATTCTCCAACTTGTCCTATTTTTTCAAAGGTTAATAATTTACAAACCTTTTCTGAAAGTCTTCCAAATTTTCTATATAATAAGTTAAAAGCAAGATAAGGCATAACCTGTTGCTTACTTTTAGGTATTCTCTTAAATATATTTTTTAAACTATAAATTTCATTATAAATATTAATATATCCATTATATAATTCTTCCGCAGTCATATTTTTAGGTTTAAAAACTACATTTGCTGTATTATATTTTGATAGATCAAAGTCAATAATTCTATTTGAGAGTAACATTTCATCATATAATTTAGTACCTGGATAAGGTGTTAAGATATGAGAAGTAACAGTTTCGATTTTATTATCAACTATCCACTTCAATGTATCATTAAAGGTGTCTTTAGTATCACCATCTAATCCAAAAACAAAGCTAGCATTAATCATAATACCTCTTTTATGAATTTCATCTACTAATTTCTCAAATTGAGTAACATTATTTTGTTTTTTATGAACATTATTTAAAGACTCATTATTTATGCTTTCAAAGCCGATAAATAAACTTTTACATCCTGTTTTAGCCATTAAGTCTAAAAGCTCAGGCATGTTAGCAATGTTAGCAGTTACGGCTGCATTCCATTTTAGTTTTAATGGTTCAATGGCTATTAAAAATTTTTTAGTCCATTCTGGATTTCCAATAAAATTATCATCTACAAACATAATATGCTTTTTACCAATTGTCTTTATATCTTTAATAACATCTTCTATAGGCCTGTTAACATAAAAATTACTATAAGAATTACAGCTATTATAACAGAAATCGCATTTAAATGGACACCCTCTACTTGTACTAACTATATTACTATATAAATAATCCCTTTTATTTATTAAATTATAAGCTGGTGAAACTATTTTGTTTCCAGTAATTTTAGTATTGCAATAATATATTTTTTTAACCTTTTATTTTCTAAATCTTTTATTATGTCAGGCCAAGTTGTTTCAGCCATTCCTAC
>OKWQ01000623.1_pt1 | contig 9383 bp, 9 predicted proteins | sample 1607071 | NCBI WGS metagenome assembly OKWQ01 (sample SAMN07501039, study PRJEB24779) | human gut metagenome
TTTGAATTCACGTAGCCATAATCTAAGGGTGCTTCTTGAACCGATTCATCGTAATCAAAAATCATTTTAGGAACTGGCACACTTAAGATGTTCTGTTCAATAATTTCTAATTCAACTTTTTCGGCTGGAATTGCCACTAACTCTTCAATAAAGGCTTCGTTCAACGTTGCATTTGCCAATACAAAATTTGATAACGCATCCGTTACTTCTTGTTCAACCTGAATACGTAACTCATTGTTTTCTTTGACTAGCGCAATAAACCGTCGCATCAATTCATCTTGTTTGTCTTTCAACAACTTATGACCTCTCGTGGCCGTAGTTAACTGTTTTTTCAATCGGGAAAGTTCCATACGGGTTGGATTAACATTTAATCGAGCCATTTTTCTACTTCCCTTCAGTTAAGTATTGATCGAGCATATCCTCTTTAATTCGTTTTAGTTCTGTTCTCGGTAGCATACTTAATAGTTCCCACCCAAGATCTAACGTTTCTTCAATCGAACGGTTTGTATCGAATCCTTGATTGACATATTCTTCTTCAAAACGTTGGGCAAAAGCTGCGTAAATTTTATCGACATCGGAAAGAGCTGATTCTCCTAAAATGACAGCTAATTCTTTGGCTTGTTTCCCTTGTGCATAGGCTGAGAACAATTGATTCATCGTTGCTGCGTGATCCCCGCGCGTTTTGCCTTCGCCAGTTCCTTTGTCTTTAAGACGGGAAAGTGATGGCAAGACATCAATTGGTGGCTGGATACCGCTCTTATATAGTTCCCGGGACAAGATAATTTGCCCTTCTGTAATATAACCAGTTAAATCGGGAATTGGATGTGTTTTATCCTCCTCTGGCATTGTTAAAATAGGAATCTGTGTTACGGAACCTTTTGAGCCACGAATTCGGCCTGCTCGTTCATACAACGTTGCTAAGTTCGTGTAAAGATAACCTGGGTAACCACGACGTCCTGGAACTTCACGGCGTGCTGCTGAAATTTCTCGTAACGCTTCGCAATAATTGGTCATATCCGTCATGATAACTAAGACATGCATGCCCTTTTCATAAGCTAAATATTCAGCAGCTGTCAAAGCCATTCTAGGTGTTGCAATCCGTTCAATGGCTGGATCATTCGCTAAGTTCATAAACAAGACTGAACGATCAATTGCGCCTGTTTGACGGAAATCTTCCATAAAATATTCCGCTTCTTCAAAGGTAATCCCAATGGCCGCAAAAACTACGGCAAATTCTTCTTCACTATTTAACACGTTGGCTTGTCTGGCAATTTGCGCCGCTAATTCTTTATGAGGTAAGCCAGAAGCTGAAAAAACAGGTAATTTTTGACCACGAACTAAGGTATTTAAATGGTCAATCGCTGAAATCCCTGTTTGGATGAACTCATCGGGATAATCACGAGCAACTGGATTGATAACTTCGCCGTTAATATCTAATTTTTTCTCAGGTAATAATTCTGGTCCATTATCTTTTAAGCGACCTAAGCCGTCAAAAACGCGCCCCATCATATCTGGCGAAACCCCTAATTCTAAAGGATGTCCCAGAAAGCGAACTTTTGAATCACGAATATTGATGTTACTCGTTCCTTCAAAAATTTGGACCATCGCTTTATCTCCATTGATTTCTAAAACTTGCCCTTGGCGAATTTCGCCATTTTGCATGCGTACTTCAATTAATTCTTCGTACTTTACGCCTGCCACTTTTTCAACAATCATCAGAGGACCAACGACTTCATTGATTGTGCGATATTCTTTAATCATTCGTCATTCCTCCTTCAGCAATGATTTCTTTTATCGTTGTTTTAATTTCTGCTTGTAAACGATCCAATTTTTCTAATTCTTCTTCTGGTAAATACTTGCTACGAGCAATGCGATCACGGATTTCAACTGTTCCCGCCATTAACTCAGAGAAATAAGTGCCTAAACTTAAGGCTTTTTGACCTTCTTCACCAAAAGTTAGAATCAATTGCAACATTTTCGCTTGTTTGGTTCGAGAAGTGAACGTATCCACGTCATCAAAAGCATTTTGTTGCAAATAGTCTTCCCGTAATGATTTGGCTGTTTCCAACGTTAAACGGTCTTTATCCGACAAGGAATCAATCCCAACCAAACGAACAATTTCTTCCAATTGAGATTCCTCTTGTAAAATCCGCATCCCTTCAGCTACCATAGCGGCCCAGTTTCCTTGCAATTCCAAGTCTAAATATTGCCCTACTTCTGTGGAGTAAAGAGAATAACTTTGCAACCAGTTAATAGAAGGAAAATGACGTTTTTGTGCTAATTGGGAATCTAAGCCCCAGAATACTTTAACAACGCGTAACGTATTTTGAGTGACAGGTTCTGATATGTCCCCACCAGATGGCGAAACCGCACTAATCGCTGTAATGCTTCCTTCACGATGATCTTTTCCTAACGCGATGACTTGTCCTGCTCGTTCATAATATTCAGCTAAGCGACTACCTAAATAGGCTGGATAGCCTTCATCACCAGGCATTTCTTCTAACCGACCACTCATTTCTCGTAACGCTTCTGCCCAACGAGAAGTAGAATCCGCCATAATTGCGACTGAGTAACCCATATCACGGAAATATTCTGCAATGGTAATCCCTGTATAAATCGAGGCTTCCCGTGCCGCTACCGGCATATTTGACGTATTCGCAATTAAAATCGTCCGATTCATCAAAGACTCACCAGTTGTTGGGTCAATTAATTCTGGAAATTCATTTAAAACATCTGTCATTTCATTCCCGCGTTCCCCACAACCAACGTAAACGACTAAGTCGACATCGGCCCACTTAGCAATTTGGTGCTGAACGACTGTTTTTCCAGCGCCAAATGGTCCTGGAACTGCTGCCGCTCCGCCTTTCGTAATTGGGAAAAAGGTATCAATTACGCGTTGTCCGGTCACCATCGGTACTTTGGGACTTAGTTTTTCTAAAATGGGACGTCCCCGCCGAACGGGCCATTTTTGCATCATGCTAAAACTTTCCGTTCCTTTAGCCGTTTCCACTGAGTAAACTGTTTCATCAATGGCAAAGTCACCTGCTTTAATTTCGGCAATCGTTCCTGAAACGCCGAAAGGCACCATAATTTTATGTTGAATAATCGGTGTTTCTTGAACCACACCGACGATGTCACCTGCCGACACTTCTTCACCAACTGCCACAGTTGGTTCAAACGTCCATTTTTTCTCACGATCTAACGCATCAATTTTAACGCCACGGCCTAAAAAGTTACTGTGGGTTACTTCTTGAAATGTATCCAATGGTCGTTGAATACCATCAAACATTTCGGCAATTAAACCTGGGGCTAATTCAACAGATAATGGTTCTCCTGTTGAAATAACTGGTTCTCCTGGTCCAATGCCTGTTGTTTCTTCATATACTTGAATCGAAGCGACGTCGCCTCGCATTTCAATAATCTCTCCGATAACGCCTAAATCTCCTACATGACAAATGTCTTGGATACTAGCATCTGACATGTTTTCAGCTAAAATCAAAGGACCTGAAACTTTGACAATTTTTCCAATTTGCACGCTCATTCTCCTTTGCATTATAAAATATTTTGTCCAATTGCTTTTTCAACATTTTTTTCAATCTCACTTAAACCGATTCCGATTGTACCATTATGACTTGGGATTAAAATAATCGCTGGTGTCACTTGTTCTTTGTATCGTTCAATCGTTTCTTCTGCTAAAGTAGAGGCTTCTTCCGTTATGAAAATGACCCCAAACTTATTTTTTGCCATAGTTTCAATGGCTTCTCTAACTTGCATTTCTGAAATGGCATGATGGACCTCAAAGCCAAACAGTTTAAATGGTAAGATTGAATTTTTGTCTCCAATGACACCAATTTTATACCCCATTGACTTTTCGCATCCTTTCTCGAATTTTTTCATTTGAAAACCCACTATGTTTTCCGACCAAAATTAAACGCAAATTTTTCCATTCAACTTCTTTCGCATTCAAAAAGGCTAGTAATGGGAGCGGCCCAAAAGCAACCGTCCGACCGTTTTCATACATTGAGGTCAGGTAATCATCTTTGAGTTTTTCAAAAGCCAATAAATTTAATTCATTGGTTTCTTTATTGATAATCTTTTCTAATAGTTGTCCGTAATTCGTTGTTCTGACAAATGCTGTAAATTCTACAAGTGACTTTTCCGCATAGGTCAACAGCTCTTTCTTTGAGAGACTGCCAGCGCTAGAAAGCACGGTTGATAAAAAGTTACTGTTTTGATGTTGAACAATCCCTCTAGCCATCGTTGATAGATTGGTTAAATCAATAAAAGCGATGACTTCCTTCGTTAACTCTTCATAGCCCAATTCATCCGCCAATTTTCGCTGTTGCTGTAAAAATGCTCGATCATAAAGGATATCAATTGCTTGTGGCAAACCGCCTTCTTCCAGATAGGCAAAAACATCACGAATCACTTCTAACAACGCTGGCTCAAGTTCGGAAGAGTTTTTTGTATGAATGGCACTTTTGACTGTGTTTAGAGAATAACGACCATCTTCTAAATAAAGATAATCAAAATCTTTACCTGTTCGCTCAGCTTTCGTCAAAATTTTCAAGTTATGGAAGGTAAAACGCATCGTATACAACGTTACTACAGCTGGTTCTGGAGCCATTTCATATAACCAGCGATAAAGACTTCCCAGCGCTTCAGAAGAATGGTAGTCAAATTTTTCTTCAAAAGTTTCGGTTAAATAAGGTTGATAAACCGTACTTTTTAACATATTTTTAACGTCTTCAACTGTTTCCGCTTCTAAAAGTTGTTGAAACTGTTGCTCAGAAAGCAGCTCCGTTTCTTTTAAACGAATCAGCGGATTAATTTGATGATACGTTGGTTTTCTCATTCTACGTCCTCCCTTCTTAACTGAAAAGTTTTTCTGCTACTTTAAAGCCTTCTGTTTTTTGAATCTCTTCAACTAATGCTGAAAAGAGAAAATTATAATCCAAACCGTCTTTTGCAACGATAAAGCCACTTTCTTTTGGAACAACTTCCTCTGAAAGCTCCCATTGAACAGTAGCATCAGAAAGAGCGGTCAGCCATTCTTGCGTCACTTTCGTTTGAGAATACTCGCCTAAAAGAATGGTCGCTTTTCCTGTTAATTCAAGTGAACCTAATTGTGCTTTCATAAATTGTTGAAATTCTTCTGCTGACCATTCACTCATCTTTAAGACCACTTCGTCAAATAATTGGTTAAGATATGCTTGTTTTTTATTTAATGCATCCTGACGAATTTCTAGAGTTTGCCGTTGTTGGCGTTGTTTAAATTCTTTTAATAATTGTTGTTGTCGTTTTTCTATTTCATGTTCTTGCTTCAGCAAAATTTCTTGTTGTGCTGCTTGGAATTCTTGATCGATGCGCGTTTGTTCACTGGTGACATAGGCATCGACTTCTTGCTTTCCTTGCTGCTTAATTTCACTGATGATTTTTTCAATGGCATCCATCCATCTGCCTCCTCAATTATTTGACGTTCAATACAAGTAAGAAGGAAATTACGAACCCTAAGATGGCATAAGTTTCAACCATGGCAGCATAGATAATTCCTTTTGTTGCATGTTCTGGTTTCTTCGCTAAAATTTGGATCCCCGCAGCGGCTACACGACCTTGGGCAATCCCAGAGAACAATCCAGCAAAGGCAATCGGTAAAGCTGCTACAAAATAGTTCAATCCTTGAACCATACTCATATCGTTTCCTAAGTTAATATAAATTAAGAAAGCAATAACGAAACCGTATAGTCCTTGTGTACCTGGTAATAACTGTAAAATTAACGCTTGACCAAATTTTTCTGGCTGCTCCGTCGTTAAAGCTGCTGCTGCTTCCCCAGTAAAGCCAACCCCTTTGGCTGATCCAATCCCAGCAAAAATTGTCGCCATCGCCATTCCTAATACTGCAAAAACAATTCCACCATTATTATTAATTAAGTAATCCATCATCTCTATTTTCCTCCAATAAATAATTTTCTATTTTTTCTCAACATTGACATACTTTTCTTTTGTTTTTAGCGGATTAAACGCCCGGCCACCGCCTGTGTAAAATTTTCCAAAGAACTCAACATATTGCAAACGTGCGCCATGAACATAAGCACCTAATAACGATAAGAATATGTTTAACGCATGTAAAACAATTAACAGCAAGATGCCCACGCTAAAACGGGCAACTGGCGGCATGAACTCAACGAGCATATTAAACGCTGAAGCAATACTTCCCCCAGCAATTCCTAACGCCATCAAACGTGTATAACTAACTAAATCACCGATATAACCTGTCACACCGTATAGTCCATACAGTCCTTTGGCTAAACCTTTTAATTTGGCCTTCGATTGAATCATTGGAATCACAATAATTGCAATGGCAGAAAGGCTAGCTAAAATTGCACCTGCTGTAAATAAGCCTTCATTTTTAACCACTAATTTACCAACGACTAACAATGCTAAACCAAACAAAATCCCTAACCAAGCGTAACTTTCGTTAATACTATCTAAATAGCGCTTTTGTTTTGATAACTGAATCCCATTAATCATTAAACCGACAACCAATTGGATAAACCCAAAAATAACCGATAAAATAAGAATCGTATTTACATCTTCGGTCGTTGATAAAATCGGAAATGGCGATTTGATTCCAAACATTGTTGGCGGTAATGCTGCACCGAAAAACGAACCGTAAATGAAGCCCCAAATAATTGTTGGAAATGATAAAATCAAGAAAAAGTCGGCAAAACGTTTCATGCCTCTCGGTAAAACAAATGCTTTCAAAGCAATAATAGACAAGAGTAGCATCAGTAAGCCATAGCCAATATCCGCTACCATCATGCCAAAAAAGACTAGATAAAACGGCATCATCGCAGGTGTCGGATCAACTTCTTCATATTTTGGTAAGCTATACATCTCTGTTAACATTTCAAACGGCTGCACCAATTTATTATTCGCTAGTTTAACTGGTATATCCGTCTCAATTTCCGCCTTCGTAGGATTTTCAAAAGTAAGAGCTATTTCGTCCTTAGGAACTTTTTCTTCAATCGCTGTCAAAATATCGGCTTTTTCTTCGACTGGAATCCACGTTTGCAAGATGAAAAATGATGAAGCATTTAACAAATGTTGACGTGCTTGTTCTCTTTGGATAACCGCCAATAAGACTTCTTCAGCCAAGCAAAACGTTTCATAAAAATCATGATAAGAAGCCAGTTGTTGCTTTAAGGCTTTTTCTTCTTTTTGTAAAATTTCATATCGTTCTTTGACTCGTTGATATGCCTCTTTATGTGGAACATCATAACGGTATTGGAGTGGTTCAAAACTATATTGGTTTAATAACTCGGTTACACTCTGCTGATGTTCCTTCAGGTAAACGAGTGTAAAGTAACTATGATGCATACTTTGATAAATTTCTTCAAAATAAACCGTTGGCCATTGAGACAAAGCGCTCAAGAAACTGGCTTTATTGGCTAGATTTATCGAACCATGAACGACATAACTACTTTTTAACTGTTGTTTATGCGGTAAAATATCCAGATATTGCCAGCGGCCTAATAATTCTTCTTCGGCTTCTAATCCTTGACGATCCGTTTGAATTTGTTTCAAAGATTCTTGAATATTCTTTAATTCCGTCAAATAGCTTTGTAATGTTTCTTCATCAAAGGTTTGTTCCAACTCTTCTAAGGTATAGACTTTTCTTTTTATCTTTAAGCCTTTTCCTGAAGAGCGTGTCAAAAATAAAAGAAGCTCTTGCAATTGTTGTAGCATCGTTTCATATTTACGTAGCTGTTCAGTTGACTGTTCTGCTTGTAAAAAAGAATATTGACTCTTTAAGGCTTGTTCTTCTTCAGGCGAATGAAAAATCCGTTTTACTTCGACAATTTGCAAGCCTTGAATGGCTTGTAGAATTGCTGCTTCTTTTTCGGCAGCGGCAATTATTGTCATTTTTTCCATTTTACTAACTGCCATAAACGTCTTTCACCCTCTCAATAATTGAATCAATGACTTGTTCTTTGTTCGCTTCATAACGTTCGTGAAGCGCTTGTTCAGTGCGCTTTGTTTCATCTAAAAGTTGTTCTTTTTCAAGTTGTAACATCTTTTCTTGCGTTGCTAGTGAATCCGTCAGCACTTTTTCAACAGCTTCTTCACTCTCTTGACGTAGTTCAGCTAAACGTTCTTGCTTCTGTTCTTCATATAAACGACAATTCATCTTAGCTTGTTGCCGATGCTCTTCCACCGCATCTTCCGCTGCCTTGATTTGCTCTAGTACTTCTTGTACCATTGTCTCCACCTCCTTAGTTTTTACACCTTTAGCATATAAGAAAAAGGACTAGCGAAATAGAGATACGCTCAGCCCTTTTGTTTTAGGTATGCAAAAAGGCGCAAACTCAAAAATTGTTCTTCTCACCCCTTGAAGAACTGAATCCTTGAAGCTTTCGCCCAACCATTCTTTATTCAATACTCTACCATCTTAGCAAAGTTTTTCGCAAAATTCAATACTTACCCAAATGAATTAAAATAACAAATTTTCACTTTTATAATAGGTAATAAAAAGGCATTATTTTTTTCGCTTTATAATTATTGATCTTGAATTTTTTTCACATAGATGTGCTATACTTACGTAAACAATTAAATTTATTTGGAGGGATCTCTGATGAATATACGATATATTTCAATCTCTGGTAATACACGCTCATTTGTTCAACGTTTAACAACTTATTCTGAAGAGCAACATCAGCACAACGAAAAAAATCCTACGATTACTTTCAAAGAAATTTCGGAAAATTCTCCGTTAGAAGTAGAAACAGAACCATTTTTTACCTTTGTGCCTACCTATTTAGATGGTGGCGATGGCATCAACAATGGCAATACCGAAATTTTAACAGAAGTCATGCGAGAATATCTTGCTTTTGAAAATAATTATCGTTATTGCTCTGGCGTGGTGGGCAGCGGCAATAAAAACTTTAACCACCAATACTGCCTGACAGCTAAACAGTATGCGGAACAATTTAACTTCCCCTTCTTAGCTGATTATGAATTAAGAGGTACCCAAGCGGATATTGAACGAATTTATGCTATTTTAAAGGAAAACCAATAAGCAAGTTTCATTACTAAAAAGCTCACCTATGATAGACTACATTTTGAGGTGAAGAAAAATGAGAAATACATGGTTAGCAGAACAACTTCAGTCAATCAGTGAAGAACCCAATTCTTTTATTATCGAGGAAACCATCAAATATATTGAACAATTAGAAGATGATAATGAAAGTCTTCAAGTTGCATTGGAAGGAACCATTTGGAGTCCTAAAAAATGGAACGAACCATTGGAAAAATAATTTAAACAGAAGAAAAGAGCCAGAAACGTAAGTGTTTCTGGCTCTTTTCTTCTGTTATTTGCAAAT